>Ga0157371_10000021_pt1 | contig 301017 bp, 269 predicted proteins | sample C45metaG_FD_113462 | JGI IMG/M metagenome (GOLD analysis project Ga0157371, IMG submission 113462) | Corn rhizosphere microbial communities from Kellogg Biological Station, Michigan, USA - C4-5 metaG | ecosystem: Host-associated > Plants > Roots > Rhizosphere > Soil | place: USA: Michigan... | reverse complement strand
AATTAATGCCGTTAGAAACAAGATAGCATTAAGAGTTGCTGCTGTTATAAAAAATCAAGCCAGCTATAAAAATAACTATAAAATAGCTGCTTAAAATTTGTTTTTATCATAACAATCATTTCGGCTGAAGCTGCTGGTTTTTCATCAGTAGTGGAATTGAGAATCTGTTTTAAGAGGTTTTATTGTTAGATCTCTCCATTTCGCTTTGCTTCAGTCGAGATGACGAATCGATTTTAAAAAGCCAAAATCCTCGCTTCATACCATAGGAAGGCAGCAGCGAATAAGAATGCGGCAAAGAACCACCAGATTGATACTTCTTCTGTTAATACAATATCCGCTAACTGTGTTTTAGTGTCGATCTGGCTTAAATTCTGGATAAACTGATGCGTATCGTTTAAAGTTTGCTGGTATTTCAGCGCTTGCCAGTCGTTTTTTCGATAAATATAGATTGGCTCGATCGTTTGATTTACCTGTAGGTTAGTCCAGCCCGACTTTTGGGGCCAATAAAGCGCATCCCATTGGAAAGGAAGTTCCATATTTTGTCTCGGGCTAAGTTGAACGTCATCGACCTTCAAGATTGGTAATTTGCCCGCTGCTGATAAATCTGTAATAATCCTCGTTTTTTGATTCACAACAGGGAATTGGGGGATGATGTTAACCGATTGGATATCGTTTCTTTTTCTTGCTGCACTGGCCAAAAGTTTAGACCAATAGGCGGCATAATCTGTTTTTTCTCCTGAAAGTATCCAGTTGTATGTGGAAGAAAGTGCAGAAATTAATATTTTGCCATAACCGTTGATGGTGCTAGTTACCAACGTTTTTCCGCTTACATCAGCAATAACCGGCTGCTCATTTTGGTTTGTCTTTAAAAATAATCCTTGTTCGATCTGCAATGGACTAAACTTGAAATGATCCTCTGAAAGGGTTAAATTAAGTGTCTTTCCTTTTAAAGGAGGAATTTCAAACCGATTAGATTTACCACTAAGCGTTGTTAAAGCTTTTGAGTCTGTTACCCTGATTAATAAGCCCATTCCGTTATTAATGGCAATATTTATCGAGGACTTTTCGACAGGGTTTAAGGCGGCCAATTCTTCTTCGTCAATGATCAGGATGTCGAATTTTTTTAAAGCTGGAGTACTGATCTGATTGAGGTTTATGCTGTCCATATTCAGGAAATCGGATGCATATTTATTTTTACTGATCTGACTTCTGAAAGCCAGCGGATATTGATTTTCATACAGCCAGTTTTTTAAGAATTTATATTCAAAATCGGGAAAAGAGGCTAAAATCAGCACTTTCATCGGTGTCTGATCACCAACCTGTACCGGAACAGGTTCTTTAGCCAGGGTATCGTTTTTTTGTAAAGCAATTATTTCGTAAACAGCTTTGCCTAATTGTTTTGGATGGGTTTTAAGTGAAAAGGATTTATTCATTGCTGCTTCAACAGTTGTAGAATCTACCGCTTTGCCTAAACCTTTGAGCACGAGTTTAACCGCTTGATTGCTGGTATTTTGATAGGTTCCCTGAACATTCAGCACCTCGCTTGTTTTTAATTTTGCTGGCCAAGTGGCCACAACAATACCATTTGGGCTTATTGATGGGTGGAAATTAACCTGATAGTCTTTTAGATTTTCCAGTTCAACCTTACTTAAACCATAACCGTAAATGTTCAGTTTCCGGATATTTGGTTTCGATTTCAAGAAATAGGAGAGGTCGGAAAGGATTATGGCTTTCTCATTTTTTAAATCTACCGATGGAAGTGCATATTTTTTTTCCTTTAGTTTTGCTACAGAATCGGGATTTGTGCCGTCGGTGAGTAAAATAATTTCATCAGGATTTTGTTTTAGGTGTGTTTCGTATCTGATCGGTACAATTAACAGGACAAAACAGCCCATGGCAACGATATTCGCTAAAATTCGCCATATTAATCTGGCCCGGTTTGCCCTGCGCACCTCTTTGTAAAGTAAAAAGGCCATTAATAATAAACCAGCTAGTATAGCGATGTATTTAAATTCCATATCTATCTGCCTGCTTTATTGAGGTTATTAAAATAGTCCTGGTACAATGCCGAAGCTGGGCCAGCACTTTGTGTTTGCGGTTTGGCCGGTTCGACATTGATCATTTTCTGTATGGCCTGCTGCACCACATTGATATCTTTAAGCATTGGTTTATTTGCTGCGCCTAACCTCCTTAAACTTGTTAGGGCATTTAAATAGGTTGAGGGATGATCTGCAGCAGCACCGATCATGTATTTTTCTGTTTCGCCAAGCAAAAACCGATCTTGCTCATTAAAATTTTTACCTGTTTTTCTATTTTCTAATAAGGCAAGTACCGTTTTTAAATAAGCTATTCGTTTTTCTTTTTGCTCAAAGGTCATTTTCTGCACGGGCTGTGTGATTTTGTCCAGCTCACCGCTTAAGCGTTTCTCCTGTTTTAAAGCTGAAACTTTAACCGTGGTTTTGGCTACATAAGCCCGCGATTTCTGTTGCAGATCTTTGAGCAATCTCAATGCTTTATATTCGTAAGGTAATGCTTCCTGTGGTTTGTAAGTCCGTAAACGTAGTTCAGCATTCCACATTTCGGTTAAGACGGCTTTTAATTGCGCTTTCATTTCGGGTTCGAAAAAGGTGGCATCTTCAGAAATATCATGTTTATGGGCATATTTATCCATAATGGCATTTACATCACCAAATTTTTCATCTCCACTTTTGTGATCGGCATGTTCATCATGGTTGTCGTGATCACCGCCGATTTCAGTTTCGTTCTCTTCGCCTAAAAACTGCCCGTAACGCAACCTTAATAACTTTTGATCAATACCCAGGTCGTTACTTCTGGTTTTAAAAGTTGCAGCAGGCAATGTTGATTGTTCTTTTAATAATTTTTCGGTATCAATAATGATCTGTCTTTCGCTCCTGAAATATTCGGGAACGAGGTTAACGCCATTGGTCATGCCTGCCAAACTCATTAACTCCGTGGTATCTACAATCGAAACAAAGTAAACATCCGAACGGCTCGATTGACCATGGTTATCCATGGCTTTGATGAAAAAGTAAAGCTCATCACCCGGTTTCATACCAAGGCTTTTTAAATCAATCAGTTCGCTAAGTGCAACGTTTTTTTTATTGTCGAAATTGGTATTGAAAGAGAGTTTTTTCTCGGTAAAACTTACGCCTTCCCCTTTTCCACTGGCCATGGTTGCGGAGATAAAAGCATCGTTGATACCATAGTCATCTGTAAGTGATACGTTTAGGTTAATCTTTTGCGACTGACCGATATCGATGGTGGTGTGCTGTTTGGGATGCGTGATTTTAATGGCAACCGGCAGATCGGGAATCACTTCAATCTGGTAGAGATCTGATTTTTTGCCATCAAGATCCAGCTGGTAGAAGCCAGGTTTGTTGATGATCTTGCTATAAGTCCATTGCGTATGCGCTGCATTTAAAGCTTTTAAAGACGCAATTTCATTATCGTTAAAAATAAGTTTTAACTTTTTAATGCCAATATTCGTCTCAATTTTCCAGCTCACTTTAGCGTCTGTTTCTGCAGCAATGCTAAACTGTTTTTGTTTCCGTTCTCCTTTTCCGGTATAGGCCGGCGGAATGATGGTGGCACTGAAAGTGGAAATCTCTGCAGGTATGTTTTCCTTTATCGCAGGAACCGGATTCTTTGTTTCCTCCGTAATGGAATCTGTTTTGCTGATTTGAGGAATTTTTGTAATCCCAAAGCTGATGATCAATGCCACAACGAGTATCCCTAAACCAAAATATAACCTTTTAACGGGTTCTTTCGGCTGCGCCAAATTTGGAATGATGTTTTCTATTTTGTTGCGCTGCAGCTGTTGCAGCATGGATAATTCTGTTTCGTTCTGAAGTAGTAAATCGGCACTTTCTTCCAACTCGGGATAACGGTTATTAAGAAACCTCGAAACATCAAAGTCAGTAGTTCTCCAGACCGGTTTGCTGGATAATAAAATGGCGGCAACAATGGTGAAAATAACAGCAAAAATCCATGCAGGTAAATGCAGCAGATAAAAACCTGTAACCGATAAAAGTAAAGCAATGCCTAACGCAATGGCAAGGGTGCCGGTCAGGTAAAAACTGATCCACCTTGTTCTCAGGTTACGTATCCAATTTTGTCCCTCAGTTTTTAACATCGTTTGGTTTTTTTCTGAATGATAAAATACGTTCACCTGTAAAAATCAGAAATGCTGCTACCCAAAATAGGTTTCCCAAAGGTTCGTTTTTGATCGTTTTAGCTTCAATCTCTGTTTTATTTTGCTCAATTAATCCATTTTGTGATACCAAACGCTGATCAGCAGGATGGTCTTCAAAGCCAAAATCATTCGATTTTTTGTCCTGGATAACAATTGGCATTAGTGCCTTCACAAATAATCCATCCCAAACCAAATCATTCCATTGCGGGTTGAAGCGGCTGTAAAAATGAAAAATGTTTAAATTATTGGTCTTGTTCTTTGTTAAAATCGCGTTTCCAAAACCATCGGTCCATATTTTTTCTGCCTGCTGATCTAACTCAATTCTTTTGCTCAGTTTAATCTGACGGCCTTCCAGGTTAATAAAGGATGCTGAAGCCACCAATTTACCTTTTTCGTATCGAAATAATGTTCCATCTGGTGCAATTGATGATCTGAAATCTGTTGAAACCGGATTATCCGATAACCAAAAACCAATGGATGCTTTTCCTGCAGCTGCATTGATGATAATTTTCCGCTTAGTGAAACTTTCAATGGCTTTTAAGGCTGCAATTAAATATTTACGGTCTGTAGTGCCCGAATTTTCATGTATAGCTACTCTTATCGGTTCTTCATCTGACGAATTCAAGGCTTGGTAGGTTGTATTGGAAGGGTTGGATTTCGCTTCATACTTTTTCCCTGCATAAGTGGCAATCCAATTGCTTAACGTATCGCTTTGCTTTAAAGGAACCCTGTTCAGTTTATAATTTACAGCAGGCAGTTCATTCCCAAAACGGTTTAAGTGGTGGTCGGCAAAAAAATAAACTTTAGCTCCCGGTGGAACAAATTGATTGGCCGCACTAAATAATGCGGTATAACTTAAGGTATTAACCTGTTTTGTTTCATTAAGAACAGTATCTTTTAAGTTTAATGGTTTAAAACCTACATTAAAATCGTGGATTTCATAACCTTTTTTTAATAATGAATCGACTGTTTTTTGATGCGTTTTCAAAACCCGGGGAAAATTGTTTTTCTCTACTAAAATCCATCCGTTCTTACTACGTGCAGATACTATTTTTTTAAGATAAGGCTGTGCCAAAGCGAATGCCAGTAGTACCAAAAGTAAACAGCGCAGCACAAATAAAAGCCAGTCGTTAATTTTAAAGCTTTTCGAACTGGTGCTAGAACTTTCGCCCAGCAAAGCAATGCTGCCGATTTTAAGGATTTTACCTTGTTTAACATTCCACAGGTGTATAATGAGCGGCACAATGATACCAGCAAGCGCAAATAAACCTATGGAATATAAAAAATGCAATGTTAAATTTTGAGTTTACTTCTTTGTTTTAAAAAATCCCTTAATGCCTGGTCTAAAGGTTCGTCGGTTATAATTGTCTGGTAAAAAATCCTTCTATCCAGCAGTTTTATCCTAGCTTCTTCCAGGTAAGCATTAAGTTTGTTTTGATATTTGGTTCTTGCTTTGGTTTGATCAATCTGAATGGTTTCTCCTGTTTCCAGGTCTTCGAAAGCCGTATAACCTTTAAAATCCAGGTTCAGTTCATTTCTTGATAACAGATGGAAAACCACGATTTCGTGCCTTAAAGTATTCAACATATCTAATAATTTAATGATTTCATCGTCTTTTTGGTAAAGATCGGTAATGAAAATCAGCAATTCGCGTTTTTGGGCTCCGGCAAACAATTCTTTATAATGAATGGGTTTGGTAAATGTTCCATCGGGATGAATCTGCTCCAATTGGTAAAACAACCGGGCCAAATGCTGGTAATCCTGCCTGGGAGTCATGGAGAAAATGCCCGAGTTTTTCAGTACATACAAGCCAATCGCATCACCCTGCAAATTGGCAAGGTAAGCTAAAGAGGCACTGAGGTACCTTGCATAATCAATTTTGGTAAAATCGCCATCGCTATGGTTCATCGAAGCACTGGCATCAATTAAAATGCGCACGGCATTATTGGTTTCTACTTCCGATTCCCGGATATAATAACGGTCGGAGCGGGCAAACATTTTCCAGTCGAGCGAGCGCAGATCGTCACCGGGCTGATAACTTCTATATTGGCTAAACTCCAATCCCGGTCCTTTTACGGTACTTTTATTAATGCCGTTCATAAAACCATCAACCGTCATTTTAGCCGATAATGAAAGGTCTTTAATGGCCATCAATATTTTAGGATCGAGCAGTTTACTCATTAAATATTGGCTTTTGGTTTCGAAATGGCTTTGATCAGTTCATCGGTAACTTTGTCGGATGAAACATTTTCAGCTTCTGCCTTAAAATTCATCAATACCCTGTGGCGCAATACCGGATAAGCCATGGTCTGTAGATCTTCTGAAATTACGGCGTATCTGCCTTTAAATAAGGCTCTTGCTTTGGCTGTTAAAATCAGTGCCTGTCCTGCCCGCGGACCAGCACCCCAACGTACCCATTCTTTTACAAAATTTACCGTGGTGGTATCAGGCCGGGTGGCACGTATAAGCTCGCTTACATAAGTAATTAAATCATCGCTGATGCTTACTTCGCGGGTAATGGCCTGAAGTTCTTTGATTTCTTCTGCACCGATAATCGGGTTGATCACTGCTTTTTTACTGCCTGTGGTACTGCTTAAAATCTGTGTTTCCTCGGCTGCGGTAGGATAACCGATTTTGATGTATAACAGAAAACGGTCTAATTGTGCTTCGGGTAGTGGATAGGTTCCGGCTTGTTCAATCGGATTTTGCGTGGCCAGGATAAAAAATGGGCGGTCTAAAGGATAGGTTTGTCCGCCGTAGGTTACTTCAAACTCTTGCATAGCCTCCAATAATGCCGATTGTGTTTTAGGCGGAGTCCGGTTTACTTCATCTGCCAGAATAATGTTGGCGAATAAAGGTCCTTTATTAAATTTAAAAAAACGTTTTCCCGTTACATGGTCTTCTTCCAGTATTTCAGTGCCCACAATATCGGTAGGCATTAAATCAGGCGTGAACTGAATCCTTCTGAAAGAAAGATCTAAAGCCTGCGACATTGTCCTTACCATTAAAGTTTTTGCCAAACCCGGTACACCTTCCAGTAAACAATGTCCGCCGGCCATTAATGCAATCAGCATTTCTTCAATAATTACATCCTGACCAACAATTACCTTCTGTATTTCGCTTTTTAACAGGGAGATCTTATCGATCAATATTTTTAAGTGGCTTTCTGAACGCTCCAAAACGGTTGATTTTTTAGTATAATGATATGGTGCTTCAATATAGCGCATATTGGCAGATAGTTTTAAATCATGAGAAAAGAATATCAAAAAATTTACATGATAATTTGGATAAAAAACTCGAATAATAAAAAATGAAGGTAATTTTAGGCTGTGCAAAGAGCTAAATTTACATTTGCGAGGTTAAAATATAATTCGGGAGACTGGGATACGGATCAACGTATGCCATCTAATCTCCTAAATTCTCTGCTGGAGTATACCACCATTCCTTTAGACGAAGAAGAGAAAATTGTAGATCTGAGCAGTCGGGACTTATTTAAATATCCTTTCTGTTATTTAAGCGGACATAAACTGGTACAGTTTAGCCAGCAGGAAGCTGTAAATTTTAAAACTTATGTGCACAACGGAGGCTTCGTTTTTGTGGATGATTGTAACCACGATATTGATGGTTTGTTTGCCCGCTCGTTCGAAACACAAATGAGTAATCTTTTTGGCCCTCAGGCTTTAAAGAAAATCCCAAATAACCATGGTATCTACAATGCTTTCTTCAGGTTTGAGAAAGGCCCGCCAACAACTTCTTTTGAACTAAATGGCTGGGGTGATGATCTGGTGCACGATTACCTGAAAGCCATTACCATTAATAATAGGATAGGGGTACTCTACAGCAATAAAGATTATGGCTGCGAATGGGATTACGATTTCAGGAACAAACGTTTTTTGGCAGAGGATAACACCAGGTTTGGGGTGAATATTATCCTGTACGCCATGGGGATTAACAGTTAGCGGTTGAATTTCCAAAGTTTGAATAACCCATAATATCCATGCGCATCCTTTCCATAAAGAATACATCCCTGTTGTCATTCTGAACGCAGTGAAGAATCTTTTAAAAGGTAGTCATTACAATAAAAGATCCTTCGTTGCACTACCATTGACGTTATTTTGTAATTGCTTATTAATGAATGGATTGTGATATCATGCATTTCCGTATAGCTAGGCCATAGCACAGTATCACCGTTCTACTTAAAACCGGCCTAATAAATTTTTCGGACTGCACTGTTCCAGCCATAACACTGGCTTCAAAAGAAAACGGCGAAGCCCTCATGAATGCAGCTAAAAGTTATAAACAACAAATGAATAAATTTTCAGCCGGCATTTTTTGTTACTTTTTGATGCCAAAAATTAATAGCCCTTCGGCGGCGGCGAGCCGAGGCAAGAATTGTGCAAAGGAAAAAACGTCGATCATATTGATTTTTATACAATAAATTATCCTTCAGGATGACAGTTCAGAAACAGTGTTGGATTCCAAGTTCGCTGTTTTTTGTTGCTGTCAGCTGTTATCATCTGACAGGTTTAGCGCATTCATTAAGCCCGGGAAGCAGCAAATGCTAACATCTGCCATCACGCTTACTGCTGATTAGCCAAGCTACAACGCATAAGCCGTTTCGGCCTTTGATTGATTCAGTACCAAAAAGCTCTGGATATTTCCTACATAAGCCAGTGCGCCTATATTGTCTCTGAGGAAATTGTTATAAGAAACCATATCGGGCATGGCCACTTTGAGCATGAAATCAAAGTGACCGGTAAGGTGGTAACATTCCATCACTTCCGGGTATTTCTCCATTTCAGTCTTGAATGCTTTTACAATATCTTCCGAATGCATGGTAAGTTGAATATGTGGAAAAGCAATAAAATGCGATCTCAGTTTATCAATATCTACAATGGCAACTGTTGATTTAATGTAGCCATTTGCCCGCAGTTTTTTTATACGTTCTACAATATGGGTCATGCTTTTCCTAAGCTTGCCTGAAACTTCTTTGTAAGTTAATAATCCGTCACGTTGTAAAAGATTTAGGATTTCGATATCAGTCTGATCAACTTTTTGAGGTTGCATGTAAATACTTAGTGTATAATCGTTTCTATTTTGTTAACTTTTGTGAAGCTTAAAAATAGTTAAAATAAGATGTATTTATTTAATTTATTGTGTTTTTTTAAAAATACACTTAGTGTATAAATTACAATAATGAGGGGGATTTCAGGGTGTCAATAAAAATTATATTCTGTTATCTTATTTTCCTGATAGGCTAAACCAAATTTTAGGATGTTAAGGGTTTAGTAAAAAATAATTTTTACCAAAAAAACAGCTTGTCGCGGTATAATATGCTTAACTACTGATCTTTATGCTGTAATTAATCTAACCAAATATTATTTTTCTCATGCATAAAAAACACAACTTCGGTGCCGGTCCTTGTATATTGCCGTCATCTGTAATGGAACAAGCTGCGCAGGCCGTAATTAATTGGCGAGGGATAGGTTTATCTATTCTGGAAATCTCTCATCGGTCGCCGGAATTTGAAGATGTGGTACTTAAAACCCAGCTTTTGGTTCGCGAGTTATTGTCTGTTCCTGATCACTACTCCGTACTTTTTTTACAGGGCGGGGCCAGTACACAATTTGCTATGGTTCCGATGAATTTTTTAGACGCAGAAAAAAAAGCTGCTTATCTTGATACCGGGTATTTTGCACAGAAAGCCATTAAAGAGGCCAGTTTATTTGGTGAAGTAGAGGTTGTAGCTTCTTCTAAGGATAAAGATTATGCATATATTCCAGCTGAGTTTAATAATGATAAGCAAGCTGCATACCTGCACTATACTTCGAATAACACGATTGAGGGGACAGAAATCTTTGATTTTTCGACAGAAGGTGCGCCGTTGATATGCGATATGTCATCAGATATTTTTTCCAGGAAAATTAATATCGCTGATTTTGATCTGATTTACGCAGGTGCCCAAAAGAATATGGGCCCCGCTGGAATGACGCTGGTTATTGCTAAAAACGAATTTCTTAACCAGGCAAAAAAAGAAATTCCCTCAATGATGGATTACCGGATATTCCGCGATAATATGAGCATGTACAATACACCACCGGTTTTTTCTATTTATGTAGCCATGCTTAATTTATTGTGGCTTAAAGATCAGGGCGGCGTAAGTGGAATAGAGCAAAAAAATATAGCAAAGGCAGAATTATTATATGCCGAAATAGACCGGAATCCACTATTCTATGGTACGGCAGATGTTGAGCATCGCTCCCGAATGAATGTTACTTTCTTAGCTGTTAATAAAGAGGTAGAGACCGGATTCTTAAAATATGCAGCAAACCAGGGAATTGTGGGCATAAAAGGTTATAGAACAGTTGGCGGATTCAGGGCTTCGCTTTACAATGCACTTCCATTATCAAGTGTTGAGGTGCTGGTAAACGCCATGGTCAGTTTTGAAAAAATATACAGCGATAAAACAGTTCTTGAACTAGAATAATCCGTTAAACGATGATAAAAATCTCACCATTAAAGGCATTACAGCCGGGCAAAGAAATATTTGAGCTGATGATTTCTGATCAGGTAAACGGTAAAGCGCATAAAAATGAGGAACTTTCTTTTGAAGACCTGCTCAACCTGTTTGGATGTCCTTTAGATAATCGGCCTGCTATTTATGTTTATGCGTTCCGTAGCGAATCTGGTATAATGAGGGGAATTTGGGCGGATATCGATCTCTCTCAAACACCAGTAGATGCAATTAAAAGGCACGAAGAAACGGTATCATCGAAAGTAGAATCGCTTAAAATAGAACGGAAAAGTAAGGCAATACAAAAATCGCCGATCTTACTGGTCCACAAAAAAGATAAAACCTTAGATGCGCTTATTGATTTTGTGATGCGTACACGTAAACCTTTAGTGAATGAATGGTCACAAATGGACCATTTTCTTTACCAGGTATTGGAAGAAGAGGTGATTGAAAAATTTGTTGAAGAATTTATGAAGCTTAACGCAGTTTACCTTGCCGATGGCCATCATCGCTTAGAAGCAGCGTATTCACTACAGGAAAGCAGGCCTCAGCAGATCAGTTCGCTACTCGTTTCTGCCGATGTAATTTCTATAGGTGCCTTTCATAGAATGGTTTCAGGTATAGATATTTCTTATTCCTTATTGATGGAGAAATTGAAACAGTATTATTATATCTCAAAAATTCCCAATAACAAGGCTTATAAACCTGATCAGAAGAATAGATTGGGCTTTTATTTTAAAGGTGAATGGTATCAGCTGGATTTAAATAACGCTTCTGTTGCATTGTCAGCAATACCTGATACAGTGATTTTACAAGATCAAATCCTTTCGGCTGTGCTGGGTATCCATAAACCGAAGGAAGACGAAAGGCTGATCTGCTTTCCGGATTGCGAATGGAATCAATTTCTTACTGAGCTGGATCGTGATGAAACTTCGATTGGCTTTTCGCTTTTTCCAATGACAGCCGATGCATTTATAACAGTTGCAGAAAAGGGCGAATTTTTGCCGCCAAAATCTACCTGGATAGCGCCGAAGATTCCGAAAGGATTTATGGCCAGTAGCCCGGAAGCCATATTGGCGAAAGGTGAACAAGTAAGAATAAATTAATGGTTTAAACCTATAAAAATAAACAATATGTTTGATCTCGACTTAGAAAATATAGCGCAGATAGGTACCACCTTCCTGATAGTTGCGTTCTTTTTAGTGGCCTTATACAAAAAACGGCTTAAGGTGAACAAGAGAAAAAATGATGCCGGGCAGGATTATATGCATTGGCTGTAAAGCTGTTATATTGATTCTAACCATGGCGGTATTTTTTTTCTGGTCAATCGATTTAGCTTGAAGTGGAGTAAGTTTTAGTCTTGATGATGTCTTTTTGGATTATAGCAATTATAGTTAAATTTTATACTTTTGGGTGATTAACCGATTACCATATAACCCGATATGTTTATGAAAATGCTTTTTAAAGCTTGTACACTTTCTGTTTTAATCTGTTCATCTATCCTGGTAAGTGCACAAACTGTTACTTTAGATTATTTTTTTAATCACGAAACCCGAAAAAATAAAGCGGGAGAGGTAGAGCGTTTTCATTACCTGTGGAATGAACAGGCCATGAGTGGTTTTTCCATTTTTGGTAATGTATTTAAAAAAGAAGGATTTAAATTGGATTCGCTTGAAACAGCACCAACAATAGCTAATTTAAAAGGAAGTGATATCTACTTAATTGTAGATCCCGATCGTCCGAAAGAAAACCCTAGGCCGAATTACATAGAGGCTGACCACATTACTGCAATTTCTGCCTGGGTAAAGCAGGGTGGGGTATTGGTAATGTTTGCCAACGACAGCGCAAATGTAGAATTACCGCATTTTAATAAACTGGCTAATGTATTCGGTATGCATTTTACCAACGAAATGCAGAACCATGTAATTGATGATGCACATTTTGAAGATGGCGGTATCGTGATCAAAAATAATCCGGTGTTTAAAACGGCCAAAAAAATCTTCATGAAAGATGTATGCGCTATCGACACCAAAAATGGTGCAAAACCGGTTTTGAAAAATGCAGCTGGTGCAACGGTTATTGCCGCTACCAGATTTGGTAAAGGAAATGTAATTGCCATTGCCGACCCCTGGTTGTACGATGAATATGTAAATGGCCGTTTGCCAAAAGAGATGGGCTTCGAAAACGATAAAGCTGCCTACGATCTGGTGGTTTGGTTAAAAAGCCTCGTTAAAAAATAATCGCTTAAAGTTTATCCAACTTAAAATAGCCCAAATGAATCTCATCTTCAGCTAATCCTGAAGATGGTTTTATTTCGATGTGGTATTTCTGTTTGGCCTCTTCACTTAAAATATCCTCAATTTTATAAATATCATCTACATCGATGCCATATTTTTCGTCAATATGAGAATTGGCACCTTTTATCGAATTGGTTTTAAAAAATACCGTTTTCTTGGCATCCTGTATAGCTTTGGCCCTTTCATCATGAACCGATAGGACTATATGGTGCTGTTCATATAATTTGTTGGATAAATAGCCCCCAAGGTTGATAAAGAACAATTTATGTAGCGATGGCGACGTATGCTCATCCCTTAATTTAATACTGATTCCGTAATCATCAACTTTGGTTACTTCGCGCCAGCCATCAATATGCAGGCTTGTACCTGTTCCCGGCCAAAATGCCTTAATTTCGGGCACGAGATCTTTTAGCGAATGGGCGATGCCGAAGAAATAGTCATGCTGCTCTACGTTTCTTTTTGGGGCTTTCGAGCCCAGTAAAATCATATATAGTTTTAAATCGTTCATAAGTTTAATTGTTCACTGGTACATTAGCTCATTGGTCGTTCGTTCATTTAACATTGGTTGATTGACGCCAAACGCTCAACTCCTAACTCACTCATCTGTTAACAGCATTAATCAAAATAGGTTCTTGGAGTTTTGTCATCTGTTAACAGCATTAATCAAAATAGGTTCTTGGAGTTTTGAGATTTTCTTTGTTTTTTTAACCACCGAGATCACAAAGAATAGCACAGAGGGCAAAGAGTTGAAGACAGACTCCAATAGAATGGTCGTCATTCTCGCGCAGGCGGGAATCTTAAAGCGCTTGCATTACGATTATTCATAAGTTTCCCTTGTTTCAAAGGCATTCATGAGCACTCCGTGGTTCCCAATCGAGTTGCGGATGACGATCTCTCACCGTCCACGATTCGCAAAAAAAACTGTCATTATATTGATTTTATAAAACAAATTATCCCTCAGGATGACAACCACGAAAGAGTTTTACCCCATTACACAACTCCATGGCAATAAATTCCATCATCCCTCTTACATTTTCCATCATCATCGTACTTCTTCCGATTTTCTACTTTATTAACAAACAAACAAAACAATTTTCCTTTTTTAAGATTGTATGAATTATAAATGGATACGAAAACAGCAAAAAAAAAAATTGCCATCATTGGTGGCGGCCCGAGTGGTCTGTTCATGTATAAAAGATTAGTTGAATCTAAAGCTCCCAACTTCGAAATAGAGATATTCGAACGTAAAGATTATTTAGGGGCGGGCATGCCTTATAGTGCTGAAGGGGCAAATGTAGAACACATTACTAATGTGTCTGACAATGAAATTCCAATCATATATAACTCCATTGAAGAGTGGGTGAAAATTGCGCCAAAAGAGATTTTAAAAAAATTCGATATTGATGCCGATAAATTTAATGAGTATAAGGTATTACCCAGATTGTTTTTTGGCGAATATCTTTCCGCTCAGTTTAAGTTATTAAAAGATGTTGCTGAAAATAAAGGGATTAAGACCAATGTGCATTTAAATTGTGTAGTGGAGGATATTACCGATTTACCTGCCGATAATCAGGTTGAGGTAAGTGTTAAAGGACAAGATAAAGCCCTTTTCGACCAGGTAATCATTTGTACCGGTCATAACTGGCCAAAAAAATATGAAGGTAAAATCCCTCATTATTTCGATTCGCCATACCCGCCCAAAAAAATTGCGTTAGAACTAAACCACACCGTTGGCATTATGGGCTCTTCGTTAACTGCCATTGATGCATTAAGAACCCTGGCACGACAGAATGGAAAGTTTGCCGACAATGAAGATGGTACCTATTCTTACCAGTTAGCGAATAAAGGTTTTAAAATCGTTATGCACTCCCGAAGTGGTTTATTGCCGGCCATCAGGTTTCATTTGGAAGATTCGCACCTTGGTAAAGATGAAACGTTAAGCAAGGCAGAAATTCATAAGAGTATAGCTCAAAATGGAGGTTTTTTACCCTTAGATTTTGTATTTGAAAAGAATTTTAAAGAGATGTTCATTGAAAAAGATCCTGTTTTTTATAAAAAGATCAAAAACATGAATCTAGAGGAGTTCGTTACCGCAATGATGGACTACCGCGAAAAAATGGAACCATTTGATCTTTTCAAAAAGGAATATGAAGAGGCAGAAAAATCGATCGAGAAGAGGAAATCAATCTATTGGAAAGAGGCACTTGCCATTTTAAGTTTTGCGATGAACTACCCGGCAAAATACCTTTCAGCAGAGGATATGGAACGTTTGCAAAAAGTATTAATGCCACTCATTTCCATTGTAATTGCATTTGTACCCCAAAGTTCGTGCAGGGAATTGTTGGCCCTGCATGATGCTGGTGTGTTAAGTATTGTAGCTGTTGGCGATGATGCCAAAGTAGAACCCTTAAAAACCGGAGGTGCAGATTACCATTACAAGGTGGATGATAAAAAGGTTACTGTCCATTTCGATACCTTTATTGATTGCATCGGCCAACCGCATCTTTCTTTTGATGATTTTCCTTTTAAAAGCTTAATTACAGATAAGACCATAAGTCCGGCAAGATTAAAATTCAAGTCTGCTGCCATCGGAAAGGAAAAAATGAAGCGTAATGATTTAGTGACCAAAAAAGGCAATGATTACCTTTTAACTGTTCCTGGTATTACCATCAATGATCATTTCCAGGTAGTTGATGAGGCTGGGCAGGCGAATAATAGAATCTATATCATGGCCGTTCCGTACATTGGTGGTTATAATCCCGATTATTCCGGAATCGATTTCTCTGAAGCCGCATCAGGAGCGGTGTTGGACCGTATTTTGAAATAAAAATTCTTATTATTTTTGGTTAAAGCGTATAGATAGTAGCTAATTTTAGGGACTATCTGTACAAGTTCCTCAATACATTCGGTAAAGGCCGTGTTTTTAATTTACAGCTATTTGATGTGTTCCTTTATAAATACCTGAGGATTATAAAACCGTTCATTCAGTTGCGTATTATTAAAAGTTAACCAGCTTGCACAGCCATAATCATCAAATTTTTTCCTGATTTCCAAATGAAGATGGTGGTAATCGCCACCATACTTTTTACTTTCCTGCGGTGTAAATAACCTGGCTAGTTTCGTGTTTTGATCCACTTGCTGACCATTGCTTACATAAACTTCTTTCAGGTGTTTGTAGGAGGTAAACATCGTTTGGCCGTTAGGGAGTTTATGCTTAACCACCACAGTACGTTGATTTTCACCCAAATGTACAGAGCAAACTATTCCGTTCGCCATGGCATAAACGCCAACGAGTTTGGTTTTGGGTTGGGTAGGATTGATATCAATGGCCGTATGGATATGGCCTTTAACGTAACTGTTGCGGTGATCGCCAAAAATGCTGATGATCCTGATGTTATTTACTTTTTTTCGGTTAACCACATCAAAGGGTAGAAACCATTGATTGGCTGTTTTTGCAGGAGATGCATCCGTGTAATAAGGTTTCCAACGATCACGGTCTTTTTCAATGGTTGGCGTTTCGAATAATAGCGTCGATAAAAAGATAAATAATAATGTTTTCATGCCGGGAGTAATTTAAGGCAAGATAATGTTTTTATTAATATAAACTATTTTTATAGTTTAAAAAAGTTAGACCGTCATTGCGAGGAGGAACGACGAAGCAATCTTAATGCGGTCGCTAGTAGCGATATTTGTAAGATTGCTTCGTCGGCTGAAAAAGCCTTCTCGCAATGACGATCTTTTGTAATGGTGGCAGATGTTGCCATTTACCACGGAGAGGAATTTATTTGATTTTTATAAAATCGTCTGGATTTACTCAAAGTCAGATGGTAACATCTGACTTCACATTACACCAAAACATCTTCTTTCAAAGCCTCTGCCGCAGGATTAACCAAAGTGCCAATCAATTCCGGAACCGGAACATCGGTACTTTCGCTGTAACCATGCGTCAACAACCTTACCCTATTAATGCAAACCCTGATAAATTCAGGTACAAAAAGGTCAAATTTTTCGAATTTTGAGGCTAATTCCTTGTTTTCCTGTTGAAATTCTAAAATTACATCAGCAACCTGACGCCAGAACTGTTTTTCATCCATTCCAATATAACTGTGGAAAATATTGCCCAGATACCTGAAAACAGCGTCGAATATGCCCGAAAGGATGAATAAAGGCGCCAATTCGTCGTTAATTTCCCTCAAAACATCAACAAGGTCATTAGGTAATTTCGCTTTCGATTCTTCGGTTAATACAATTTCTTCTACAAAATCTTTAATGATAATCCGTTCGGGAACACCATTCTTCATTACCAGAATCGTGTTTTCACCATGAGGACTAAAGAAAAAGGCATGTTTATAGAAAATTCTTAATACCGGTTTCAAATAAGCCGATAAATAAGCATTTAGCCAGGTTGAAGCATCTAATCCCGATTTTTCGATCAGGGCCTGTACCATGCTTTTACCATTGTCATCTACATAAAGTAAACTGGCCATCGTCATGATGTTTTCCCCTTCTAACAAGTAGTTTTCTGCACTTTCGCGCCAAATGGCACCTAAAAACTCCTGGTATTGATACGGTGATCCCGGTATTTTACTATATTGGGGGTGCGTATAAGCTACGGTTGCCACTTCACCTAAAAGGACAACGCATGTTTGTTTCAGGTATTCATCACCCTGTAGCATATCTTTTGCCCATTGGGTAACTTTTGGCGCAATGGCCAGTTTTTTTGGTGATAATCCCCTGAAAATGGAGGTGTTTAAAATAGAAATAGCCGTTTTTACATAATGTTTTTTAGGCTCACTTACATTAAAGAAGGTACGGATGCTGTTTTGGCACATGTATTCGTCGTTTCCAATGCCAACCGGAATAATCAGCTGATGGGCAATGTCATGCGCCAATTGTAATACAATTTTATTGTTCCACTGCCATTCATGAACGGGGACAAAGAAATAATCTTCAGGATTTAATTCCTGCCGGATCAAGACCTGGTTAAAATCGTGGACTTGTTTCAGGCAAAGCTCCTCATTGTAAAAAGAAAACGGAGAAATGCTTTCGATGCTTTTAAACTGTGCCCTTGATTTGTGGACGGCCAGCCAGGCCAATTGTGTTTTCTGCGCCGCTTCTGGTGCATATTTGCCCTGATCGCTGTGGTTAAAACCGATACGCCCTTTGTTTATAGTAGCCCATGGGTGACCGTCCATCTGGTGTTCGATGGTTTGGTAATCAGCATTGGCCAGTTCATCAGCGGTTAACCGGCCTTTTTCGTGGATATAAGCATCAGCATATAAAGTATTTAACGTTTCTTCAATGAAATGGGCGAGTGTAAAGGGTTTAATGCCAAAAGTTTGCTGTAATTCGGTATAAAAGGCCGGCGCATTATTTACCGCTACACGCTCGCCGTTCACAAACTTTTTAATGCTCTGTTTATCGATTTGCAGGTAATCCAAAGCACGCTGCTGACCCGAGAAAGTATAATAAATAGTCTCAGTATCGGTAGCTAAATGGAAATTCAAAATGCCCTGCTCATTAGTATTTACAAGAGTTGGTTCTGCCAATTTTTCGTGCATCAGTTCCACGATTGATTTTGCAATATAGTTTAGGTTTACCTTGTCCCAAACTTCTTTTTTTAAAGGTTTTATATGATTGAAATTGTTGTAACTCATGGTATTAATTTTTTATTATTGAGGAATGTTATAAATATAGCTTTGTCATCCTGAGCTTGTCGAAGGACCAACCTAATGTTTAAGGCGTTTCGACAGGTTCAACGTGACAGTCCCGGATGAAACCCTGAGACTGTTTCGTAACCTCTCGCTCGCCATTTACGCTAAACTGCTGGAAAGCAATCCGTTTTTCTACCGGATAGATTTCGAAACCTAAAATGGCGTTGACAATAGATGCATTGCGATATGCCCCCATACCCAGATCTGGTGTTACAAATCCATGCGTGTGTAATTCGGCATTTTGAACAAAGATTTCGTTACCGTTTACATCAATGGCATAATTACGATGTACCTGAAAAAGTCCGTCTGCATTGCGTGCAATGCGGTCAATAATGGCTGATAAAAAGCCCGGTTCGTTATATTTGTATCCTGTAGCCAATACCACAGCATCTGTATCAACCGTAAAATCTTTTTCGCTTTCGGTGTGATAAAAATCAAGCTGATAGCTGCCATCATTATTTAAGCTTAGGTTATTCAACTGGCAATTCGGCATGAGTTCGGCATTGATTTTTTCGCCGTCAACACTCAATTCGTAAAGTTTATCGAAAATCTGGTTAATCAGTTCGAAATTGATGCCTTTAAACAACGAATTCTGTTTGCTTAAAAGTTGTTTACGTTTTGCATCGCTTAAATTGTAAAAATGATCTACATATTCTGGAGAGGTCAGCTCTAAAGTTAATTTCGAATATTCCATGGGGAAAAATCGGTCTGGACGGGTAAACCACTTCAGATTTAAACCATTCTCAGTTTCAGGCAAAAGATCGTAGAAAATTTCAGCGGCACTTTGTCCTGAGCCGATAATCGTTACGGTTTTTTGCTCCAATAAGGTCTGTTTAAACTTTAAATACTCTGAAGAATGTATCGCATGTTGATGAATAGTAGGATTAATAAAATCCGGTACTTTAGGTGCTGTGCCCGTTCCGAGTACGATTTTTTTAGCCAAAATGGTTTCAGTAGTACCATTTGCCTGATCTAACTTTTCGATCTGATAAATTCCATCAACATAATTTATGGTGGTCACTTTTTGCCCGAACTGGCAGTTTTGCAGGTGCGTAATGGCCCATTTACAATAGGCATTATATTCTTTGCGCAATACAAAAAAGTCTTCCCTGATGTAGAATTTATAAAGGCGATCGGTTTGCTTTAAGTAGTTTAAAAAACTGTATGGACTGGTCGGATCGGCCATGGTAACCAGATCGGCCATAAAAGGGACTTGTAAAGTAGCATCGCTCAACATCATGCCAGGATGCCAGTTAAATTCGTTCGCCTGATCTAAAAACAAAGTAGATAAACTGTTGATTGGGGCACATAAAGCGGCCAAACCTAAATTGAAAGGACCAATTCCAATCCCAACAATGTCATATATTTTCTGTTCCTGCATTATATTTCCTCCGTTTCAAATTGAGCTGTTTTCATCATGGCATAAGCTTTGGCTTCAGGAAATTTATCCCAGTACCAATCGCGGTAGCAGAAAGTTAAATTGGCCATTTTATAAGGCATTTGGATTACTTTCTCTAATTTGAAACCCAATCTGGTTACAAAAATGTGCATCGCACGGCTTTCCACTGCGGCTTCACCGATACATTTGCCTACTTCTGGCTGTTCGAAAATGAAATCCATCAAGGCCTGGCCGGTTTCAAAACTGAATTTCTTGTCCTTATCGGTAGGGGCAATCAATAAATGTGCTCCATAATCGGTAGTTAACGCTTCGTAGCAAGCCCCCACACCATCACGCATTGGCCAGTAAGGCTCTATGGTAAAAGTAGGTTCGCCATTGATTTCGCCGATAAAACTGTGAGAGGCATCATTCGGCAATAGAGTTCTGTAAAATAATTCCAGGCCTTTAATAGGGCCATCCATTTTCCAGATTGGTTTGGCATGTTCCTGGTTAAACCAATCATGAACCATTTCCAGATCTCGGTCGATATTAAACGGACGGATATTGATCGTTACATTATCCTTAGGGAAAAACCTGCTGTACAATACCTCATTGGTTTTAGGTTTGATTAGGTTTTCGGAGAAAAAATATTTAGACAGCGGATTTGGAAACTCACGGTAAATGGCCGGATTATCAATGGGCGCACTGGCTTCATCAATGTTGCAAAGATTGGTTAATAAATTACCTTTTACTTCCCAGCTGCGGCGGTTGATGATATAATCGACCAGTCCAGTGGTATCACTGTTTTCGAATTGTTTAAATTCAAGGTAAACCAGATCAATCAACGTTTTTTCATCAGCTAAACCATTACTCGCAATGGCATTTACTACACCTAAAATGTTGTTGATGAGTAGGTAATAGGTCAATTTAGGGATAATGTATTCGTTCGGTACAATCGAACCGCTTTCTGCTGCTATACCTGGATAAACTGCTTTTAGTTCCTCAGCTTTAGCGTCACTAAAGAAATAACCCTGGTTATCCCTGAAATAAAGTTTGGCAGGATAATAATCTTTATCCAGTTCTACCATCACATTTTGTTGGTGGAACTCAAAAGCCATCCCAAAATTATTATAAAGGCCCACAACCGGAGCTACACAAAGGTGGAGGTATTGTTTAAACCAGTTTACGGCAGTATGGGCAAGTGCTTTATTTTTACTGATGGATGCCTCCTCGATTACATGGACAATCCTTGGTTTTTGGCCCAATAAACCATCCTGACAAAGCGCCGCCAATAAACTTACATTTTTGCCAGCATCTTCCCCTTTGAAAGGATTATGTCTGATACTGATGTTAAATCCATCAATCGTTTCGCCCTGATAATTTACGGTAATAAATGCCGGGTCGGTAATAAATTCAATTTCAGGGAATTCTGCTTTGGCTGCCTTACCGTATGCTGTTTTTAACAATTTGCTTACATCGTAACCCCGGTGAAGTTCCCTGACGAGGTTAACCCTTTCCGAGTTGGTTATTTTTACATGTAGCGAAAATTTTAGCATCCAATCACTCGATGCATTGTAAACCGTTCTTACGGAAGATGTTGGTGTGTACAATTCTCCGAAGTGCCCCAAAAAGAATAGCAGGTTTTCTTGCTGCATCGCTTTTACAGTAGGAAGGGCAAGCAGGTGTTGGGCCTCCCAGGGGTGCATGGGTACCACTTTATAATCCGGATATTGATCGAGCAAACTAATGATTTCTGCATGATTGCTCTCTAGCAATTCCATTCTGAAAAGATCCGTCATATCGAAACCTTCTGCATTTTTCTCACTAATGTTATCTGCTGCGATTAAAAAATACGCCAGCTGAAACTTTCCCTGTGTTTCCGGTGAATATTTAAAAAGTTCATCTTTAGTGTTAAAACCAGATCTCCCTTTGGGTAGGGGATGGGCATTATGACCTAAAATTAAAGATTGCTCAGCCTCAATAAAGTTCATTTTTGCAAAATTTACAGGTTTTCCATTTTTTTTAAAAAACGATAAAAATGCTTCAAGGTTGTCTATGCTATTGGCCAAACGTTGTTTTACCAGACCGGCATCAACAGCAGTGAACTCCTGAGCACTAAATTGGATGGCCATTTCCATAAACCTGTAAATAGTGATTGGATTAATGGCATCTGTATCAACGTTCCTTTCAATTACAGGGAAATTAAATACGTGGCGGCCACTATCGGCATAAAATTTTAAAGGTGCGTATACTTCGAAACCAATGGCTGTAAAGTCAAACCTGATGTGCAAACGATCGCTTGTTGTAACCAGGTAATTGGCTAAAGATTCGTCATATTTAGGGATACCTGTATAACGGCTCCAGTTGGTAAATTCTCTACAATAACTGTTTAGAAGCGCATTGAAATTAGTTTCTTCTGAAATCTGCTGAAGCTTGATTGAGTCTAACGTATTCGTTTCCATGTTTTTTAATGATTTTAATAATGTTTTCAATATCGCTGATGGTAGTTAGCGGGTTAAGTAGGGTAAATTTGAGGTAGAACTGCTGGTTAATCTTGGTACCGGCAACTAAAGCTTTTCCTTGATTGAACATTGCTTTTTTGATATATTGATTCATGGCGCAAACATCTAAGCGCAAGTTTTTTGGGCGGTAACGGAACACCAATGCACTGATGTCCGATTCGTTCATCAGCTCGAAATCGCTATCTGAATGTAACAGTCCGGCAATTTTGGCTGCGGTTTCGATAATCGTATCAAAATAGCCACCCAGTTTGTTTCTGCCCATCATTCTGAGTGTAAACCAAAGTTTTAAGGCATCAAATCTGCGGGTAGTCTGTATCGATTTGTTCACCTGGTTCGGTAAACCATCCTCATCATGGTCTTTTGGGTTTAAGTAATCAGCATGGTGCGTAATCAGGTTGAAAAAGTTTTTATCGCATACCAGAAAACCGCTGCTGCTTACCGGCTGGAAGAACGATTTATGATAATCAACTGTAACCGAATGTGCGAGTTCGATACCATTAAGTAAGCCTCTATATTTATCTGTTAACAATAATCCACAGCCATAAGCCGCATCGATATGGAACCAGGTATTGTATTTTAGACTTATAGATGCAAGTTCTTTAAGCGGATCAATATTTCCGAAGTCGGTGGTGCCTGCCGTTCCTACAATGGCAATAGGAATATTGCCCTGAGCAATTTCCCGCTTAATGGCATCTTCCAGTAAAATGGTATTCATCCTGAAACTGCGGTCGGTTTTGATTTTGATTACCGATTTTTCGCCCAAACCCAATAGTGAAGCATTTTTTTGGATACTAAAATGCGCTTTTTCAGAAACAAATATTCTGAAACGGGAAGCTTCCCGGGGTAATCCATCAACTTTAATATTGTGGTTTAATGCGGTAATGGAATAGTGATCGCGGGCCAGTAAAATGCCCATTAAATTGCTTTGGGTGCCGCCACTGGTAAATATGCCATCTGCTTTTTTGCTGAAACCGATCTGATCGCAGGTCCATTCGATCAGTTTTTGTTCAATTAAGGTACCGCCGGCACTTTGGTCCCAGGTATCGATTGACGAATTGATGGCCGAAATCATCACTTCAGCAGCTACGGCGGGAATTACAATCGGACAGTTTAAATGTGCAATATAAGCAGGGTGGTGAAAGGCAACCGCATGGCTGGTATAAAGTTGTTCAACTTCTTTAAGTAAAGCATCGTAGTTGTCGTGTGTTTTTTCAAATTCAATCGAATCAAACAGCGGTCTTAATTTCGACGGCGATACGCCACTGAAAGGTTGTTGATTGTTGTTGAGAAATTTTTTTACCGCCTGGGTAACTTTTCCCATTGCATGCAGGTATTCTGCTTCATTTTCATGGTGAAAGATTTCCTTCGTCGGACTTTCCGTGAGGAAATCAATAAGTTCATGTTTTTCGAGGTTTGATGTAAACATTTTTTTTCAGTTTTTCAAAAAGTTTATTGGTAAAGGCAATAAAATACAGGCACATTAATGCCTGTATTTTTTATTCATCATCTGGTTAGCTGAGATATTTAAACTCGAACGATATATATCGATAATTCTGGTTGCTAAGTTATGTGTTTATTTAGATTGATTAAAAATAATATTTTAAATTATTTTTAACATATTGTTAGTAAGTACTTTGTTAAGTATTACTTAACCGTTTTAGTTCCTGAACAAATAAAAATTTTAATAATTTTATTTGGATTTGATCTAAATAAATGATTGCTTTGCGCAAAAAAAATAATCATTAATGAAGAATCTATACTTAATTGCAATCTTTATCTGTGGATTTATCCTTACAGGTAAAGCACAAACCGTAGCCGGAAAGGTAATAGGCGAAACAGCTCCGCTTGCCGGAGCAAATATTAAAGTTGATGGTAAAAATACTTCGGCAACCACCAAAGCAGATGGCAGCTTCGAACTAAAGCTATCCGAAGGTGCCTACCAATTACAGGTAAGTTATGTGGGTTATACTACTGTTTCACAAAAAGTGAATCTGGCCAAAGATCAAACGGTTAATTTAACTATTAACCTGAGTCCGACCTCGAATATGCAGGAGGTGGTAGTGGTATCATCACGGAAACCGACTAAAATCAGCGAGATACCAGGTACCGTTTGGGTAGTTGATGGTGCAAAAATCCAGGAGCAGGCGAGGGCAGGCATTCCTTTAAAACAAACATTGGCACAATTGATCCCGAGTTTGGATGCCGGTCCGGAAGGGCGTACCAATTACGGACAGAACCAACGTGGCAGAGATGCATTGGTGATGATCGATGGGGTATCTTTAAACAGTACGCGTGGTGTTAGCCGTCAGTTCGAATCAATCGATCCGTTTAATATCGAAAGAATTGAAGTTTTATCTGGTGCAAGCGCCGTTTATGGCGGTGGTGCAACAGGAGGGATCATCAACATCATCACTAAAAAAGGTCAGGACAGTCAGCCAAGTTTTACTACTCAGGTTGGTGTGCGCAGTGGATTAAAGGAAAAAAGCGATCATGATATACGCGTAGCACAGGCTATTTCTGGCGGTAATAAAGATTGGAACGGGCGCATCGGTATGGCTTTTCAAAAAAACAATGCAGCTTATGGCGCAGATGGAAAGCAGATTTTTACTGACATTACCCAAACTGATTTACAATATAACCAATCGTTCGATTTTTTCGGAAGCACCGAATTTAAATTGACCGATTACCAAAAAATATCCGTGAATGCCCAATATTACAATTCGGGTTACCGTGGTGATAAAGACCTTTTCCTGGGTGCAAATTATGGTGGATTATTATCCAACCCAGCGCTCTTAGAGATGAGAAGTGGCTATTCATCAGATGTTGACCCAAAAACAAGTAGAGCCAATATCAATGCGAATTATCAGGCAAGCGAAATTTTAGGCGGACAAACCTTGTATGTACAGGCAGCTGCCAGAAGTGAGCAGTTCAGCTTTCACCCATTCCCGGGGCAGACAGCTATACCACAGCGACTTTACAGTGGTTCATCCATCCAAAATACTAATTATAGTGCTTTAAAACTGGTATTGAACAAAGACTGGAACAGACTTAATCTTACTTACGGTATTGATGCAGATAACGAGAATTTTAACGCGCAGCAAGCTTTGTTCGATAGAGCAAAAGCCTTTGCATCTGGTGGTTTAAATAATACTACTATAGCCACTATTGCACGTTACCCAAACTTTAGGGTAAATGGTTTATCTGGTTTTTTACAGGCGCAGGTTAAAGTGACCGACTTCTTAAGCCTGTCGGGAGGTGTGCGTCAGCAACGTATGTTTGTTAAAGTTGGCGATTTTGTAGGTACCACTGCTTCTGTACCTTTGGCTTATGGTGTTGGCAGAACGGCTGCGGCCATTGCTGGTGGTGAAAACCATTACGATGTAAACTTATTAAATGGTGGTTTAGTATTTAAAATTAACACAGCTCAACAGGCATGGGTTAATTTCTCCCAGGGTTTTAACCTCGCAGATCCGGCTAAATATTACGGACAGGGTACTTATACCTTGGTAGGTACCAACTATAATTTAGGCAACTCCATTAATGTTGGAAGTTCTCCTTTAACAGGTATTAAAACAGAACAGTACGAAGCAGGTTACCGTTACCGCACAGGTGTATTTAATGCACAGGTAGCTGGTTTTTATGCTTTATCTGATAAAAATGTAAAAACCAACAGCACATTCAATATTGAAGTTTTTGACGAAAAAGTAAGAAATATTGGTTTGGAAGGTTCATTATCTTTAAGCCTGAAAAATGGTTTTGAAGTAGGTGCAAACGGTTTATACATTAAAACACAGAAACAGAATACCGATGGTACCTGGGCTTTACAGGATATAACTGTTTCAAGTCCGTCAAAATTGGCAGGCTACTTAGGTTATAATGGTAAAGTATTTGGTTTAAAGGCACAAATTTTTCATTCGTTCGATTCAAAAGATGATATTGGAACCGGTAGGGAATTAAAAGGTTATACGACTGTTGATTTATTGGGATCGGTTAAAATATTTACCGGAAGTTTATCAGTAGGTGTACAAAACCTGTTGAACAAAAACTATCAGACGATTTGGAGCCAACGTTCACAGTATCTGTATTCGGCATTAGCCAAACCAGAAACGTTTTACTATGCAGGCCGCGGCCGTACGTATAATTTAACTTATACGCTTAATTACTAGATTCGATTTTTTTCGGTCGTCATCTCGACTGGAGCGCAGCGGAATGGAGAGATCTATCTAGGCAGATTTCTCGGCTTCGTTGCACTTCGCTAGAAATGACGACCTTTTTTTACTTCCTTTTCAACTCAATCACCGTAATTTCAGGCCAGATACCAATCCGGCCCGAAAAACCCAGAAAACCAAAACCTCTGTTTACATTCAAGTACCGCCCATTTTCGGTTTTAATGCCTGCCCAATGTTTATAACGGTATTTTACCGGGCTCCATTTAATACCAAAAGCTTCTATACCGAATTGCATACCATGTGTATGTCCGGCTAAAGAAAGCTGGATTTTAGAGGGATAATTTTTTACTTGTGCATCCCAATGAGAAGGATCGTGTGATAAAAGAATTTTAAAATCATCTTTACCTGTATTTTGAAGGGCTTTATTCAGATCGCCTCGCTCCCCAAAACCGATGCCCCAGTTTTCTATTCCGGCTAAAATAATCTTCTCTCCGTTTTTGTGCAGTTCTACATGTTCATCCAGCAAAAGTTTAAAGCCCAGTTCTTTATGGTAAGCTTTTAATAAGTTTAAGTTCTTGATCTTATCAGTTTCACTTGGCCATTTGATATAATCTCCATAATCGTGGTTCCCTAAAACAGAAAACTGTCCGAAAGGCGCTTTAATCTGCGAAAAATGACCGATATAAGGCACAATTTCTGATGAGGCATTATTAACCAGATCGCCCGTAAAAACAAACAGGTCGCTTTTTTGGGCATTGATCATATCGATGCCTTTTTGAACGGCTTTTGGGTTGGTAAAACTTCCCGCATGTATATCCGAAATTTGGGTCAGCGTAAAACCATCAAAACTTTCAGGCAGATCATCAAAATACAAAGTGTGTTTAATTACACGATAGGCATATTTCCCCTGGGTAATGCCGTAAGCAAACAGGGCAATGGTTAAGCAGAACATCACAAAGGCAAAATCTACCCAATAGCTGCTGCGGCCGGCAACATGAAATCCGCCAGGTTCAAAATTGGTGGATAAGCCGATTAATAAGCGGTAAACATCGCCAAGCAACAGAAAAAAAGCGAAAACAATTTCTGAAGCAAAAACAATCAGAAAAGCGTGACTGACGATTTGGAAAAACTTATTGATGCCCTGAATCCGCATGTGCTGAATGCCGAAAAATAAGGCAAAAGTTAAGCCGATAATAAACACCCAAAAAATCGGACTGAGTAAACCGGATTGATTGATGGTGCCCAAGCCAGATAATACGTATGCATTTAGGGCAAAGAATATAATTGCAACTATGATGAGCGGCAATAGATTGAGTTTTCTTTTCATTATTAAAAATCTGTAAATCAGAATAGCGGGTAAAAATAGAATTTAAACGCCCATAATTACCTACTGTTACGGCTGGCGGTTATTTTTACGTTTGTTTGATTAAAGGAATTTCTGTTATTATGCATTATATTTATGAATATGATAGTATGATGAATTAAAATCAACTTTCCGTTGCATATTTTATAATTTACTTTCTTTTATTAGCTTTGTACAAATATGCTATCCAAAAAAACAAAATATGCCATTAAAGCGCTTGTTGCGCTGGGTAAAAATTTAGATAAACCACCTATGCAGATTTCGAAAATTGCAGAGGAGGAGCATATCCCGAAAAAATTCTTAGAACAAATTCTGCTCGATCTTCGTAATGCAGGTTTCTTGTACAGTAAAAAAGGTGCCGGAGGCGGTTATAGCCTGAATAAAAAACCCGAAGAGATTTTATTGGTACATGTAATGCGTGTAACCGACGGACCAATTGCGATGGTTCCATGTGCAAGTTTAAACTTTTACCACAAATGTGATGAGTGTGTAGATGAGAAAACCTGCGGAATTAGAAGTGCCTTTATCGATGTAAGGGATGCTACGCTTAAGGTTTTAACCGAAACCAGCATTGCCGATGTAATCGGCCGCGAGGATAACCTGAAGATCGGTATCGTTAATTTATAATTTTTTAAAACTTTCTGCTAACGATCCGTCACCCTGACCGTAGCGTAGCGGAAAGCTACGAAGTAAATTTATTTCAGGGTCTTTGTTGTTATAATCAAACTTGCGAGGTCTTAAATGAATAATGTTTTTGGAAAGCAGGGTTCTGTACGTTTCGGTTACGATAGTCCTGCTACCGCTGCAAGTCCTCGCTCGTGCCTCGCTGTGGGCTTTCCGCTATATCAGGTTTAATCGGCAAATACTTCCGAAGTTTTAAAGGAGTGGAGTGTAGGCAACTTCTGAAGTCTGGTCACTTTTTGCGATAATTCTGCGTTGGGGATTGTAAGGGTTTAGTACCGATCCTTCATCGGCACCGGAGCCCTGCAAAGCCTGTTATTGCCCTCGTTTGTTACAAACGAGGACTATTTCAAGATATTAAGTTTACCACTTAGCTGTTCTAGTGTGACTTAGGTGGTCGATTATTTTGGAAAGCAGGGTTCTGTACGTTTCGGTTACGATAGTCCTGCTACCGCTGCAAGTCCTCGCTTGTTCCTCGCTGTGGGCTATCCGCTATATCAGGTTTAATCAGCAAAAACTTCCGAAGTTTCAAAGGAGTAGAGTGCAGGCAACTTCTGAAGTCTGGCTACTTTTTGCGATAATTTGCGTTAGGGATTGTAAGGGTTCAGTACCGATCCTTCATCGGTACCGTAGCGAAGCGCAGCCCTGCAAAAGCCCGACCCTTGCGTAGCTTGGGGAACGCCCAAATCAGTTGGCAGTTATCAATTTGCAGTTTTCAGTTACTCTTATTTAAGAATTTAATACCCAGATTTCTCACCTGATTAACTTCGGGACTGCGTTTTAGTCGAAATGACATTTCTTTAATGTAATTTTTTTCACAATAAATTACGACTATTCCTATATACTTTATATATTTGGCGTATGAACTTCAATTTTATACCTAACCAGTTAACCGCTAAGCAAATGATGTGCTGTTGTTGTAAAACGCATTAACAGGAGCCTACAGATAATTTTATGTGTAAAATATGGAATGCTTCTCGGTAACAGGGAGGCATTTTTTGAATAAAGCTAACAACATATATGCAAAGTTTCAGAACAGAACTCGAAAATCCGATCGTCGAGCAGGACATCATCGATTTAGAGAATAAGATTAAAGCTTTTAGAGATGGAACCATCCACGACGAAAAGTTTAGGAGCCTTCGTTTGGCCCGCGGTGTTTACGGACAAAGGCAGCCTGGCGTGCAGATGGTGCGTATTAAACTGCCGTTTGGTAAGGTAACTTTTAAGCAGTTATTACGTATTGCCGATATTGCTGATGAGTACGGAAGTGGCAATCTGCACTTAACCACGCGTCAGGATATTCAGATCCATTATGTGAGTTTAGATAGAACCCCCGAGCTTTGGGCCAAACTGGAGCAGGATGATATTACTTTGCGCGAAGCCTGCGGAAACACGGTGCGTAATGTAACCGCATCTCCAAATTCGGGCATCGATGCGGAAGAGCCTTTTGATGTTTCGCCTTATGCTCAAGCGGTATTTGCGTACTTTTTGCGTAACCCAATCTGTCAGGAAATGGGCCGTAAGATTAAAATTTCTTTTTCTTCCAGCGATAGGGATACCGCTTTCAGTTATATTCATGATTTAGGTTTTATTCCGAAGATTAACGAAAATGGCGAACGTGGATTTAAAGTATTATTTGCTGGTGGTTTAGGTGCACAGCCATTTTTGGCGAATGCCGTTCACGAATTTTTGCCTGAAGACCAACTGATTCCTTTTACCGAATCTGTTCTTCGCGTGTTCGACCGTTATGGCGAACGCAGTAACCGTAATAAAGCACGTTTAAAATACCTGGTTCAGAAATTAGGTTTAGAAGAGGTATTGCGTCTGGTTGCCGAAGAGCGTATTGCCAATAAAGTAAAAACTTTTAAAATAGATATTAATACGGTACCTCAGCCAACTTTGCCTCTAGAGCAGGAATACCCGTCAGTAGAAATATTAAACGAAGCCCATTACAAACACTGGTTAGCTACCAATGTAATAGAGCAGAAACAGGCCGGATTTTATGGTGTGTATGTGAAAGTTCAAGTGGGCGATATCAAAACAGATAAGGCAAGGGCTTTTGTTGATGCCATCAGGTTATATGTTGCTGATGAAATCAGGATTACCCAAAACCAGGGACTATTATTGAAGTTTGTACGTAAGGAAGCACTACCTTCATTATATGCGGCTTTAAATAAAATTGGTTTTACAACAGCGGGCTTTGATAGTTTGGCCGATATTACCACATGTCCGGGTACAGATACCTGTAACCTGGGTATTTCGAACTCAATGACATTAGCTGAAGTTTTGGAAGAGGTGATTTATACCGATTTCCCTGAGTTTATCTACGAGAAAAACATCAAGATCAAAATCAGTGGTTGTATGAATTCTTGCGGTCAGCACGGCTTGGCCGAAATCGGTTTCCACGGAAGCTCGGTAAAAGCTGAAGGAAAAGTGGTACCGGCAGTTCAGGTGATGTTAGGTGGCGGTACTGTTGGTAACGGCGTTGGCCGGGTGGCAGAACGAGTAATTAAAGTACCTTCTAAAAGAGCAACAAGTGTTTTACATTTCATTTTAAATGATTTTAAAGCCAATAATTTGGAAGATGAAAATTTCCACCAATATTATGATAGAAAAGGGAAAGATCATTTTTATCAGCTGTTAAAACCTTTGGCTGATTTAACCAACCTGCAGACAGAAGAATTTGTAGACTGGGGACATGTTGAAGAATTTGTAACGGCCATTGGTGTTGGAGAATGTGCCGGTGTGGTGATTGATTTAGTGGCTACTTTATTATTAGAGGCCGACGAAAAATTTGGTTGGGCAAAGCAAAACTTAGATAAGGGTGCTTATGCCGACGCCATTTATCATACCTATAGCACTTTTGTAAGTGCAGCAAAGTCTTTATTGTTGGATAAAGGCGTAAACAGCAGTACCCAGGTTGGCGTGATCCGCGAATTTGATAACCACTATGTAGAAACCGGCGAATTTAACTTACCGACCAATTTCTCAGACCTGGTTTTACAGATCAATAAAAACGAACCAACGGCAGAATTTGCCCAAAAATATTTCGATGAAGCCAGTCAATTTTTAAATCAGATTAAGGAAAAAAGAGCGGTATTAGCGAAATAGAAGGAGTTAATAATTGAGTGATAGCATTAATGAATGATTACAAACACTCGCTGATAAAATATTCTCTCATTCAAACTTCAATCATTCAAAATTAAAATACAAAGATGAGCGATCAGAAATTAAATATAGAATCAAAAATTACCCTTTTAGGTGCAGGTCCTGGAGATCCGGATTTATTAACCTTAAAAGGGGTGAAGGCTTTGCAAACTGCTGATGTGGTATTGTACGATGCTTTAACCAACGAAGCTTTATTGGAGCATGCTCCGGCAGCCGCCATTAAAGTTTATGTAGGAAAACGTTCAGGTGAACATTCTTATCCGCAGGATACCATCAATAAACTGATGATTGATTATGCTTTAAATTACGGACATGTGGTACGTTTAAAGGGCGGCGATCCGTTTGTTTTTGGCAGGGGATATGAGGAACTGGATTATGCCGCATCTTACAGCATTCCGGTAAGTGTTATTCCGGGTATTTCGAGTTCTATCGGTGTACCAGGTTTGCAGCAGATTCCGGTTACGCACCGTGGCATGAGCGAAAGCTTTTGGGTAATCACCGGTACAACCACATCCGGAGAAGTTTCAGCAGATATTTACCAGGCAGCACAATCAAAAGCTACGGTATTGGTACTGATGGGACTTAAAAAATTACCTAAAATTGTAGAGATTTTTAAAGCGGCAGGCAAACATAATTTACCAACTGCTGTGGTGCAGAACGGATCGGCAGAGGATGAAAGATTGGTTGTTGGAGTAGTTGAAACCATAGAAAGTTTGGTTCAGCAAGAAAATATTAAAGCACCAGCTTTATTAATTTTTGGAGAAGTTGTATCATTACATCCATCATTTAAGAAATTAATTAAACAATATGCAAGTATTGCCTAACCAACCTGATAATGCAATACCTTTTTCGGAAGAAGAAAAAGGTAACCAGCTCTTTCCAGTTTTTGTGAAGCTGAACAAGCTGCGTACATTATTAATTGGAGCAGGCAATATTGGGCTGGAGAAGTTAACGGCGATTGTAAATAACAGCCATAGTGCTACCATTACTATTGTGGCAGAAACGGTATCGCCGGAGGTTTATGCACTTGTCGCAAATTACCCGCTCATAAAAGTTAAGCAGAAAAGTTTTGATATCGACGATTTAAACGATATTGATATCGTTTTTGCGGCAACCAATAACCATATTTTAAATGAAGAGATCAGAAAGGTAACGCACGAGCGTGGTCTGCTGATCAACGTGGCAGATAAGCCAGAACTATGCGATTTTTACTTAGGATCAATCGTTCAAAAAGGCGATTTAAAGATTGCCATTTCTACAAACGGTAAATCGCCAACCATTGCCAAACGTTTAAAGCAGATTTTAAATGAGGGTTTACCCGCAGAACTGGATGAAACCCTACAGAATATGAGCGCTTTGCGCCAAACTTTAAACGGCGATTTTTCGGCAAAAGTTAAAAAACTCAATAAGGTTACCCAAAGCTTGATCAATCCTAAAAAAAGCTTCGCAGAGCGGAATATTAAATGGTTGATCTGGGTGGCATCAGTTTTATTGATAGGCGCAATCGGACTTTCGCTTTGGAATACCGAACCCGAATTTCAGACGTTTTTGATCAACATCGATCCATTGTTTTATTGGTTTTTAGGTGCTGGATTTTTATTCGCCTTAATTGATGGGGCAATCGGAATGTCTTATGGGGTAACAACAGCTTCCTTTTCACTAGCTATGGGTTTACCGCCTGCATCCGCAAGTATGGCCATCCATATTTCTGAGGTAATGAGTAATGGGATTGCAGGGTGGATGCATTACAGGATGGGGAATGTGAATTGGAAACTATTCAAAATTTTAATTCTTCCTGCCATAATCGGTGCAGTTTTAGGTGCCTATATCCTTTCCTCATTAGAACATTATAGTGCTTATGTTAAACCCATTGTGGCGGTTTACACCTTGTTTCTAGGGGGAGTTATTTTAATGAAAGCGTTTAATATCAAGCGTAAAAAAGCAGATCAAAAAATCAAAAAAATTGGACTATTGGGTTTTTTTGGTGGCTTTATCGATGCGGCTTTTGGCGGTGGATGGGGATCGATCGTTTTATCGAGTTTAATTGCGGGCGGCCGTCACCCTTTGTTCTCATTGGGTACGGTAAAAATCAGCCGTTTTTTTATTGCCACTTTAAGTTCGCTTACCTTTTTCACCATGTTGGGCGGCAAACACTGGGAAGCTGTTTTAGGCTTAATTATTGGTAGTGCAATCGCATCGCCAATTGCCGCAAAAGTATCGAACAAAATTTCTGCAAAAACCATTATGGTTGCTGTGGGGATTATTGTAATGATTGTGAGTTTGCGGAGTGTGATTATGTTTATTTTAAAATTAATTTAGTGATGGAGAACCTAGAAGATATAAAAGCAGCACTGGTAGGTTTGAATACAATTGATAAACTGAAATTTTTGGCAGATCAATATGCCGGCCGTATTATATTTTCAACCAGTTTTGGTTGGGAAGACCAGGCGATTACACATTTGATCTTTGCCAATAATATACCGATTAAGGTTTTTACCTTAGAAACCGGACGCTTGTTTCCAGAAACTTATTACGTTTGGAACCGTACCTTAAAAATTTATAACAAGCCGATTCATGCCTACTATCCGCAAAATGAGCTGTTGCAGGATATGGTGAATACCAAAGGCCCGAGCAGCTTTTACGAATCGGTAGAAAATAGAAAAGAATGCTGTTACATCCGTAAAATTGAACCATTAAAAAGAGCATTAAAAGGGAATGAAATCTGGATAACAGGCATCAGAGCTGATCAGAGTGCCAACCGTGAGGATATGCACGATTTAGAATGGGACGAAGGCAACCAGTTGGTTAAATTCCACCCAATATTCGATTGGACTTTAGAGGATGTGAAAGCATACATTAAAGAAAACAACATTGTTTACAATACGCTGCACGATAAAGGTTTTCCGAGTATAGGATGCGCCCCATGTACAAGAGCAGTACAGCCAGGCGAAGATTTTAGAGCCGGAAGATGGTGGTGGGAAGACCAGAGCAAAAAAGAATGTGGCTTACACGCTACTTAAGGTATAAGGCTAAAAGATAGAAGGTTTATATTCCTTACTAATGGAACGTTGGAATATCCCAACATTCAAACCTTCCAAACATTTTAAACAACAATAACAACAACAACAAATATAACAAGTTGAGTAATTGAGCGATTTAACATTCAATCATTCAACATTCAATCATTCAACATTTGATAATGAGTACATATAATTTTGATTATTTAGATGAACTAGAGGCCGAGGCTATTCACATTTTGCGTGAAGTAGCAGGTCAGTTTGAAAAACCGGCCCTATTATTTTCGGGTGGAAAGGATTCAATTACTTTAGTTCGTTTGGCAGAAAAAGCTTTTCGTCCGGGGAAATTTCCTTTTCCTTTGGTACATATAGATACCGGCCATAATTTCGAAGAAACCATCACTTACCGTGACCAGATGGTAGCAAGAATTGGCGAAAAATTAATTATCGGTTCGGTGCAGGAATCTATCGATCAGGGTAAAGTAGTAGAGCAGACCGGTAAAAATGCCAGTAGAAATGCTTTGCAAACCGTAACCTTGCTTGATACCATTGCAAAATACCAGTTTGATGCCTGTATTGGTGGTGCCCGTAGGGATGAAGAAAAAGCAAGAGCAAAGGAACGTATTTTCTCTGTCCGTGACGAATTCGGTCAGTGGGATCCAAAACGCCAGCGTCCTGAACTTTGGAACATTTATAACGGTAAAATCCATAAAGGTGAAAATATCCGCGTATTCCCGATCAGTAACTGGACAGAATTAGATGTTTGGAACTATATCCGTAGAGAGAAAATCGATTTGCCAAGTATTTATTTCTCGCACGAACGTGATTGCATTACGCGTAATGGACAATTGATGGCTGCTTCTCCATTTTTAAATATGGATGATGAAGACATTGTTGAGCGCAAACAGGTTCGTTTTCGTACGGTAGGCGATATGTCCTGCACTGCCGCGGTAGAATCGGATGCCACTTTGATCGATGATATTATTTCAGAAATCAGTGCCTCTAAAATTTCAGAACGTGGCGCCCGTATGGACGATAAAGTTTCGGAAGCCGCAATGGAAGATAGAAAAAAGGGAGGGTATTTTTAAGAGAGGTTTGAGATGTGAGATTTGAGAACCTTGCGACCGTCTAACATCTCAAATCTATTATCTCAAATCAAAAATAAACATAATAAAATTTTTAAGAGCGATTTGAGCATTGTGATGTGAGATTTGAAAATCTTGCATCTGTCTAATATCTCATATCTATTATCTCATATCTAAAAAAATGAACATATTAAAATTTTTCACAGCAGGCAGCGTAGATGATGGTAAAAGTACCTTAATTGGCCGTTTGTTATATGATACAGATTCTATTTTGGCTGATCAGTTAGAAGCTTTACAGAGTTCGAACCGCAAAAATGACGATGGGTCAATAGATTTAGCCATTCTTACCGATGGTTTAAGGGCAGAGCGCGAGCAGGGCATCACCATTGATGTAGCTTACAAATACTTTCAGACAGAGAAACGTAAATTCATTATAGCTGATACCCCGGGACACATTCAGTATACCAGAAATATGGTTACAGGCGCGTCTACTGCTAATTTGGCTATTATTTTAATCGATGCCCGCAACGGCGTGGTAGAACAGACCATCCGCCACTCCTATATTGTTTCCTTATTAGGCATTAAACATGTAGTGGTTTGTATCAACAAAATGGATATGGTTGGCTATAACGAAACGGTTTACAGTTCAATCATTGAGAAATATAAAATCCTTGCTCAGCAATTAAAGCTTGCCGATGTAACCTATATTCCGGTAAGTGCATTAAAAGGTGATAACATCGTACAAAATTCCGGCAACATGGATTGGTACGAAGGAGAAAGTCTGTTACATTTCTTAGAGAAAGTAGATACCGATAATTTAGATAAATCGCAATTGGCGCGTATGCCCGTACAATGGGTGGTTCGTCCGCAAACAGAAGAACTGCATGATTACCGTGGTTATGCCGGGCGTGTATTGAGCGGAACCTTTAATTTAAATGATAAAGTTACTGTTCTTCCTTCAGGAGCCAGCTCTATTGTAGAGAAAATAGAATTTTTTGATGAGGCACTTGATGCTGCACATGCTGGTCAGTCGGTTATTATCCATTTAAAAGATGATGTGGATATCAGCCGTGGCGATACCATTGTAAATTCATCGGCTTTGCCACAGGAAACAAAACTGATTGAGGCTGATCTTTGCTGGATGGATACCCGTGCGCTAGATACTTCGATTATGTACAACATTCAGCACAACAGCAAAATCACTAAATGTAAAATCAGCGAAATTTTGCATAAGGTAGACATCAATACATTAGAGAAACATGCTGCAGATGAATTTAAATTAAACGATATTGGCCGTGTGATTGTGAAAACCGCAGATGCTTTAGCTTTTGATTTATACGACGATAACCGCGCAAATGGTTCTGCCATTTTGGTTGATACACGTACTAATTTAACTATTGGTGCATTGATGTTCAGGGCGGCAGTGGAGTAAAATGTAAAATGGAATAATGTAAGATGGATGATGAGGGAATAACCAATTTTCAATGATCAATTAGCAAGTGTATTAAGAGTTGGCCACGAGGCTTGGTGACACGGAAAATCTAAAGCGGTTTGTCATCCTGACCGTAGTAGAAGGATCTTTGAGTATGGAAAATGGAGGATGGAAAATAATCAGATTTGTATTTAACTCATTAATCCTAAAATCATACAATCCTGAAAATCCTAATATAGAACCACAACCAAATATAATAATGAAAGCTTTAGATTGTTCTAAAGTGAAAGCAATTTCAGTGGGGTGCCAGACGGTATCCCATTTTCGTTGCAAAGTTTTTTGTATATTTAGATTATGGAAAAGGTTAAAATTTTTCATCTCCTTATTACATTACAAAACTGAAGCCCTAATCCAAACCACATGAAAAAAAATCTTATATACCTCGTATTTGCTACTGTTCCTTATGTTTTTGCTTGTAACCAATCAGAAAAGAAGACTGATACTGCAAAAAAGGATTCCGTGATCAATCAAACCTGTTATGCGGCTTTCTTCGAAAAAGACAGCGCGGCCATGATTGTGAAAACGATGGCATCTGGTAAAGTGACAGGATCCTTATTGGTAAAATATGCTGATAAACCTGAAAATAATGGTAAAATCGACGGCAAGTTTAATGGTGATACCTTATTGGTTGATTATCGCTTTAATACCGGTAAAGATTCCACCAAAGCTTTTACCAATCCATTGGCATTTTTAAAGAAAGATGGTAAACTCATTATGGGTTTTGCGCAGATTGAAACTACGCTGGGCAGGTCATACTTCGTTAAAGGCAAACCTATTAATTACGAAGCCGGTAAATTTACTTTTGCAGAAGTGAATTGTAAATAAAATCTAATTTGTCATCCTGAACGTAGTGAAGGATCTTTAAAGTCGAGATTTCCATAGCGAATTACCAAAATTTTGTCATTTCCAGCGGAGTGCAAAGCGGTCGAGAACCATGGAGTGCTCAGCGAAGCTAAATCTATCTAATAGATCTCTCCATTTCACTGCGTTCCAGTCGAGATGATGACGCTTTAATTGAGATTTTTTCCACTAATAATATGCTATAAGTGAGGCAATGAAATTATTTTGAAATAAATTACTACAATTCCCATAGACTTTATATATTTGTATTATTAACAAACGTATAACGAGCATAAACTTTCTGTTATGATTTTGAATAAGGTAGAAAAAAAGAACATTGAACCAAAAATTACTTTAATAGGTGCTGGTCCTGGCGACCCGGACTTATTTAGTTTAAAAGGTGTTAAGGCATTAAAAACAGCTGATGTTGTTTTGTATGATGCAAATGTGAACGAAGCCTTATTGTGTCATGCGTCAGATGGTATTCCGAAAGTTTACGTAGGCAAACGTTCTGATGATGAATCTTTTTCACAGGATGCAGTGAACAAGCTGATTATTGATTATGCTTTAAACTATGGTCATGTGGTACGTTTAAAAAGTGGCGATCCGTTTTTCTTTGCAAAAGGATATGAAGAAATTGATGCCGCAGAATCGTACAGTATTCCAACTGAGATTATTCCGGGCATTTCGAGCGCAACTGGTGCACCAAGTTTGCAGAAGATCCCGATGATTTATAAAGACCTGAGTGAAAGTTTCTGGGCAGTAACCGGAACAAATAGCAGAGGCGAAATATCAGAGGATTTATATATCGCTGCAAAAACGAAAGCTACAATTGTTGTTTTGAACGGAATTGAAAAAGTAAAAGAAATTGCAGCAATTTTCCAGGCAGAAAATAAAAACCTGTTGCCTGTAGCGGTAATCCAGAATGGATCTACCCCACAGGAAAAAATAGCAATAGGTATTGTAGATACTATTGCGGAGATTGTTGAGGATAAAAAAATTGATGCGCCTGCGCTATTGGTTTTTGGAGATGTGGTTTCATTACACCCTCAATTTCAGCCAATCCGCGATTTTTACGAAATCATCGCCGAAGAGTACTAGATATTTTTAACCAAAAAAATATATTTGTTTTGTTGTTGAAAACCGCTTATGGATTTAAGCGGTTTTTTCGTTTTTTATGCCCCGTAGATTAATATCATGTGGGGAATTACCCTGACTTGTTTCAGGGTCTACCTAGCAGGAAAGATGTTGTTTCTTTGCGTATATGTGCGCAATACCATTAATCGTTTGTTCCCGCAGATTTAAGATGATTACCGCAGAATAAATTTATGTTTTTGCATTTTGCAGAAACCAACTTTGTTTATAAGCCTGATTGAAACGTAAAGCCCACAGCATAGCGAGGACTTGTAGTGTAAAGCAGGGCTGCTAACTGCCACGAAGAACGAGACCTCTCACTTTCAAATAAGAGACCGTCTGTATATATCTGCAAAAAGCATGAAAGATGCTGAAATAAATTCAGCATGACGATATTGTTAGTAAAAAAATCTCCGTATATCTGTTCAATCAGCGGGGCATCATTAGCTGCTTTGTTCCCGTAGATTTAAGATGATCATCGCTGAAATTTATGTTTCCTACTTTTGACAGGAACCAACTCTGTTTATAAGCCTGATTGCAGTGCAAAGCCCGGATTCCGATTTTCCATCGGGAGAGGACCTGCAACGGAAAGCAGGGCTACATACCGCCACGAAGAACCGGACATTCACTTTCTATAAAAAAAACTTAAGTAAATTTATATGAATTGGATCTCCCCATTCCGATTTCCTCCAGTTGAGATGACGATTTTTCCTTTAATAATCAACTAAAAATATAATTTACATTATTTGCAAAGCTCAAAACAATTAGTAACTTACTTGGGTTATCTACACCAAATAGTTGATGGAAATTATACATATAAGCGCCGAGTGTTACCCTGTTGCAAAAGTTGGCGGTTTGGCCGATGTGGTAGGGGCTTTACCAAAATATCAGAATAAACTTGGCCATATAGCCAAAGTAGTTGTACCTGCTTATGATACCAAATTTATCCGCGAAAGCGAGTTCGAAGTAACTTACGATGCCTGGGCAAACTATGGCAATAATCACTTTCAGTACCGTATTTTAAAAGAAAAAACCAATAAACTAGGTTTCGATTTATACATTGTTCATATACAGGGTTTAACCGACCGCCCAAATATATATGGTTATAACGACGATACAGAAAGATTTGTGGCTTTCCAGATTGCCACGTTGGATTGGATTGTACAATGGGAGCACCGCCCGGATGTAATTCATTGTCACGATCACCATACCGGTTTAATTCCCTTTATGGTTTCAAATTGTGTAAAGTATAAGCCAATTAGTGGGGTGCCGACGGTTTTAACCATTCATAATGCGCAATATCAGGGACAGTTTGGATGGGAAAAACTTTATTATTTACCAGCATTCGATTTATGGAAGGGTGGTTTACTGGGCTGGGACGATGCCATTAACCCTTTAGCGTCGGCCATTAAATGTGCATGGAAAGTAACCACAGTATCGCCAAGTTACCTGGATGAGATGATGAGCAATGCCCGTGGCTTAGAAAGTTTGTTAAGGCAAGAACGTTGGAAATCGGTAGGCATCTTAAATGGAATTGATAGCGAGGTTTGGAATCCTGAAACTGACCCGATGCTGAGCAAAGGTTATAATTTAAAAACGGTTGAAACTGGTAAACTGGCAAACAAAACAGCACTCTGTGATGTTTTTCAATTAGACCCCTCTAAACCACTATTTACTTTTATTGGCAGGTTGGTTGATGAAAAAGGTGCTGATTTATTACCCGATATTTTTTATACGGCTTTACAACAGCATGCAGATAATATAAATATTCTGGTTTTGGGATCAGGTGAGAACTGGGTGGAAGGCCGGTTAAATCAATTGAAAGACATTTTTACTGGTAAATATAATGCATATATTGGGTATAATGAGCAGGTTTCTCATGAGATGTATGCCGGAGCAGATTTTCTGATTATGCCATCAAGAGTAGAGCCTTGTGGTTTAAATCAGCTCTATGCATTAAGATATGGAACTGTGCCTATTGTACGCCGGATTGGAGGATTGAAAGATACAGTAATTGATATTGGCAACAACGGTTTTGGGATTTGCCACGATCAAACAAGTATTTGGGATGTTACTCATGCTATTAACCGTGCTGTTGAATTATATCACAATAAAAAAGCTTTTAAAGCAGTTAGAAAAACGATGATGAAGATAGACCATTCGTGGGATAACGCAGCATTAAATTATATAGAATTATACCAAATATTAAAATAAGCTTAAACATGACTGACAAAGTTTTAGGCGTTATCCTTGGCGGTGGCCAGGGCTCTAGATTATCGCCACTAACACAAACACGTTCTAAACCGGCAGTTCCAATTGCTGGTAAATACCGATTGGTAGATATTCCGATTTCAAATTGCCTGAATTCTGGTATTCACAGAATGTTTGTGTTAACCCAGTTTAATTCAGCATCGCTAAACAAACACATTAAAAACACCTATCACTTTAGCCATTTTAGTACGGCCTTTGTTGATATTTTGGCAGCTGAACAAACTGTACAAAACTCAGGTTGGTTCCAGGGTACAGCAGATGCCGTTCGTCAGTGCATGCATCATATTGTTTCACACGAATTCGATTATATTTTAATTTTATCCGGAGATCAATTGTACCAGATGGACTTTAAAAGTATGATTGAAAAACACATCGAAGCCAATGCTGAAGTTACCATTGCTACTATTCCGGTAACGGCAAAAGATGCGACAGATTTTGGTATTTTAAAGGCCGACGATGAAAACATGATTACCTCTTTTATTGAAAAGCCTAAAACGGGTTTAGAGGACTGGGTTTCGGACACTGGAAAAGAAATGCAGGACGAGGGTCGTAATTTCTTAGCTTCGATGGGGATTTATGTCTTCAATCGCGAGTACCTGATTAATATATTAAATGAGAATGAAGAGGAAAAAGATTTTGGTAAAGAGATTTTGCCAAGAGCGATTTCTCAAAGCAGGGTTTTAAGCTATCAGTACGAAGGTTATTGGACTGATATTGGAAATATTTCATCTTTTTTTGAGGCCAATTTAGGCTTGACAGATGAAATACCTAAATTTAATATGTTTGATAGTAACCATGCTATTTTTACCAGAGCAAGGATGTTACCACCATCAAAAATTTCTGGAACTACTTTAGATAAAACCATTATCGCAGAAGGCTGCATTATTCAGGCCAGCAGAGTGGAGCATGCCGTTTTAGGGATCAGGTCGAGAATTGGAAAGGATACGATAGTTACCAATGCCTATATTATGGGCAGCGATCGGTACCAAACGCTTGAAGAAATTCAGGAAGAAACTAATAAAGGTAATTCATTAATCGGTATCGGAGATCGCTGTCATATTAATAACGCTATTATTGATAAAAACTGTCGCATTGGAAATGATGTTAAGATTAATGGTGGCGACCATTTAGAAGACGGGGATTTTGAACTTTATGCTGTTAAAGATGGCATTGTTGTGATCAAGAAAGGCGCTGTTGTACCTAGTGGTACGGTAATTTAAGATAATTATAATTCATTAACTAGAAGCCAGTCGCGATTTTTTGTGACTGGTTTTTTTGTTACCCTGATTGTCATTCTGAAGTGGTTAAAAGGAGAGATTAGGATTAACTGCAAGCTGAAAATTGTGAACTGATTTGGGCGTTCCCAAGCTGCGCAAGGGGCGGGCTTTGCAGGGCTGCGCTTCGCTTCGGTACCGATGAAGACCTGTGAAACAAGCAAGTATACCGTAATTAAATAAAAAAACAGATGCTTAATCGGCACTGAACCCTTACAACCCCTAACGCAAGAGAGAAACCGTTTACAAATAGATTTATTCTTTGATGAACTTGGGCAGAACCTTTGTTAATAAACCTGATAAAGCGGAAAGCCCGGAACGAGGTACGAGTGAGGACTTGAAGCGATAGCAGGACTATTGGCCGACATTAACACAGAACCCTACATTTCCAAAAAGCAAACTCAATTTTCTTTCCAGACCTCGCAGGTTTTCAAAGCCTGCGAGGTCTTTTTTGTTTTCTACCCAACATTTTCCCCATCAGCTTGTTAGTAAATAAACAAAAAATATAGTCTATGGCCGAACAGCACCTTTATCAAACAGGAATTATAGGAAATTGCGCTTTCATTGCACACGTAAATAAAAATACTGATATCTCATGGCTCTGCTGGCCACGTTTCGATAGTCCGTTTGTTTTTGGGAGTTTATTGGACGAGAAAAAAGGAGGGGAGTTTTCTATTTTACCACAAGGTGAATTTACCTCTAACCAATATTACATCGAAAATACCAATGTTTTACGAACAGAAATCACAGCTGAAGATGGAAAATACCGCATTACCGATTTTGCGCCACGTTTTCGCCTGTACGATCGCTATTTTAAACCACTAATGTTGATCAGAAAGATCGAACCTCTGGAGGGTAATCCACGGATTACCATTAAATGCGAGCCGGTTTGTGACTACGGAAAAGGTAAAATGAAATCGAGCCGGGGGAGTAACCATATCGATTATCTGGGCTGTGATGAAAATATCCGTTTAAGCACCAATGTGTCGCTTACCTATATTATAGATGAAAAGGCATTTGTACTAAATGAGGCAAAATACCTTGTGATGACTTATGGACAAAACCTTGAAGCACCCGTAGTGAGTACGGCCGAAAATTTTCTTCGTGAAACTATTTCTTATTGGCGCTTATGGATTAAACATTCCTCTATTGCTGGTTTTTATCAACCTTTTGTCATCCGCTCGGCCTTGGTTTTAAAAATTCACCAATACGAAGATACTGGGGCAATTATTGCCGCCAGTACCACCAGTTTACCAGAATCGCCGGGCAGCACGCGAAATTGGGATTACCGCTATTGCTGGTTAAGAGATTCACATTATGTATTAACTTCACTCAACCATATCGGTCATTTTGAAGAAATGGAGAAGTATTTTAATTACCTTTCTGATATTTCTCACGCGGAAGATACACGCTACCAACCTTTATACGGTATTGCAGGAGAAAGGCAAATTACCGAACATACGCTAAGTCATTTAAAAGGCTACAAAGGCGAGCAACCCATAAGGATAGGAAACCAGGCTTACGAACATATTCAAAATGATATTTATGGACAGGTTTTAATTTCAATGTTGCCGCTTTATACCGATCACCGTTTTGTTTTTTCTGAACGCAGCGATTCGGTAAAGTGGATCGAAAGTGTACTTTCTAAAATTGAACGCACTATTGACGAAAAGGATGCCGGAATTTGGGAATTCAGGAATATTGCCAATGTACATTGTTACAGTAACTTATTTCAATGGGCAGGAGCGCAGGCGGCTTTAAAAATGGCTAAAACTATTGGTAATGAAGATTTTGAAAAGCGGGCAAAGATTTTAATCGACAAAGCTGAGGCACACATTGAAGCTTGTTATGATCCGGAAAGAAAAGTTTATACCAATGCCGTTGGAAGTCCGCATCTAGATGCGAGTACTTTACAATTGATCATGATGAATTATCTGGATCCGGCTTCTGATCGGGCAAAGGATCATTTAATTGCTCTGGAAAAAGAATTGAAAACAGAAGATGGTCTTTTTTACCGCTACCTGCATGCTGATGATTTCGGCAAACCAAAAACCACATTTTTAATCTGTGCTTTTTGGTATGTAGAGGCTTTAGCTTGCGTTGGACGTACCGATGAAGCAATAAAAGAATTTGAAAACATTATTAAGTATTGCAACCATCTGCTCTTATTTAGCGAAGATGTTGATGCTAAAACAGGGAGCCAGTGGGGAAATTTCCCCCAAGCTTATAGCCATGTGGGTTTAATGAATGCGGCTTACCGTATTGCGATTAAACTGGATAGACCGATATTTTTGTAAGATCGTAGATTAAAAGCGCTGTGGGAACACAGGCCTTGGTTTTCCGATAAAGAAGTCGTCATCCCGACTGGAACGCAGTGGAATGGAGAGATCTACATCAATAGATTTCCCTACTACGTTGCACTTTGTTAGAAATGATTGCTTATTTCGTGAAAATAGCTTTGACAACTTTGACACGCACAAGGCATATTAAATTTGTCAAAGCTATTATAAAAAAGTTTTCTGGTGACACAGACGTTGATTTGTATTTTCAATATAAAAAGTCGTCATCTCGACCGGAATGCAGTGGAATGGAGAGATCCATCTGGAAAGATTTCTCCATATAGATTCCCGACTACGTTGCACTTTGGTAGAAATGATTATTTATTTCGTAAAAAAAGCTTTGACAACTTTGACACGCACAAGGCATATTAAGGTTGTCAAAGCTATTAATCCCGTCTTACAAACTCTTCCTTCACCAAACTCCAAAGCAGCTTTCTTACCTCTCTAAAATCATTTAGGTAGTACTTTGCTTCCGAAATGTTATTGCCAACTTTGATGGTAAAAGCATTATCTGGCAATACCCTAAAAATATCTTCATCAGTATGGTCATCGCCAAGCGCCAAAATAAAATCTGGTTTCTTATCGTAAAGCCAATTTAAGGCCGCTTTGCCTTTGTTAACCTCCATGTTTTTAAACTCAATTACCTTATTGCCCGGCATCAATTGTAAGCCTTTATCTGCAGCAAGTATCTTCATGTGGCTGATAATTTCATTGGCCCTTAAATCGCCTAATCCTTCTTCTGCTTTTCGGTAGTGCCAAACTAATGAGTAGCTTTTTTCTTCAATAAACGATCCTGGAGTGCGGTCGGTATAAGTATCTAACAAGGTTTTTATTTCCTGTTTCCATTGATCGGTGAGTAGTGGCAGGCTGTTCCATTTATCTCCGTACGATTTTTGCCAGGCTCCATGCTCTGCAATCAGGTCTACCTTTAAATGTCCAAACCACTGTTCTAAAGTTTCATGTCTTCTTCCGCTGATAATTACCACTTTATTGGCGTTATCAATGGTCAGGTTTTCTATTAAATCATAAAGCTCATCATCTGGAGAGGCATCATCAATATTTCCGGTAAAATCTACCAGGGTACCATCATAATCCAAAAACAGTACCCGATCGGTTGTTTTGGCATATTTTGCAGCAATTACTTCATTAATGGTATTTACCGCATGTTTCGTTAGTAACGATTTTTGAGAATCTTTCACTTCGTTTAATCTTAAAATAAAATTGTTTACCCAATGTTTCACATTGAATTTTTCTACAATTGCCCGCATGGCTGTCATACGTTGCTGTTGCTCATCCAAGGGCATTTTTAATGCAGTTACAATGGCTTCCATAATGTCGCCAAGGTTGTTCGGATTAACTATTACGGCATCGGTTAATTCTTTAGAAGCACCGGCCATTTCGCTTAATATGAGTACGCCGTCATTATTATTCCTGCTGGCAATGTATTCCTTGCTAACCAGGTTCATGCCATCACGCATAGGTGTAACCAAACAGATGTCGGCTGAAGCATAAAGTGCCGATAACACCTCAATAGGGAAAGAACGGTAAAAATAATTTACAGGAATCCAGTTAATAGAGCGGTAACGCGCATTTAAATTACCTACAAACTGATCAATCTGATCCCTTAGCTCACTATATTGTGGTACCGTATCGCGAGAGGGTACCACAATCATAAAAAGTTCTATTTTTCCTATATACTCCGGATGGACCTGAAGCAAAAGTTCTAAAGCCTTTAACCTTTCCAAAATACCTTTGCTATAATCCAGGCGGTCGATAGAAAGGATTACTTTCATCTCTTCTTTTCCGGTCCTGAAATAATCAATTTCTTTTTTTACCTTTTCGGTAGCAGTTAAGTCCGAAAATTTATCATAATCAATTCCCATAGGGAAAGCTTCTACCACAATCTGTCTTTCGTTGCTATTAAGTACGTTTGATGATGAATTTACGGGGAGTAGGCGTGTTGCCGTGCTGATGAAATGGCGTACGTCATCAAAAGTATGGAAACCGATTAAATCAGCACCTATAAGTCCATTTAAAAGTTCTTCCCGCCAGGGGATTAACCTGAATATTTCGTATGATGGAAAGGGGATATGTTGAAAAAAACCGATGGTGGCATTAGGGAGTTTTTCTCTTAAAATACCCGGTAGAAGGAGCAATTGGTAGTCTTGAATCCAGATTTTATCTCTTCTGCCCAATACCTGCATGGCACTTTTTGCAAATTTCTCATTAACAGATTGGTAACAATCCCAATAACTTTGTTCGTAATGTGCGTATGTAACCAGATAATGAAATACCGGCCACAATACTTCATTTGAAAAGCCCTCGTAATATAAATTGATTTCGTTTTGGGTGAGGAAAACCGGATAGAGGTTTAATGCAGCAAGTTTTTGTGTAACTTCTTCCTGACGTTCTTCTGGAACCTCTATTCCGGGCCATCCTATCCAGATGGAATTGCCTGATTTGTACACGTCGCCAAGGCCGGTAGCAAGACCGCCCTCGCTGGGAATAAACGTGTATTCGTCGTTCTCTTCGATGATTTTAACGGGTAGTCTGTTCGATATTATAACTGTCTTCATGCTTGTATTTGATGTATCTATATCTTTAAAAGCATATCAAATTGGTTTTGTTTGAATTTTTAGGTCAAAAAAACATTCAAATGATTAAACGTAGTTAAATACCAATGAAAAAGTGGTACCACTTTCAGGAGTAGAAATTACTTCGATACTGCCTCTATGCATCTTCATAATGTTGCGACTGATCGTTAGTCCGATGCCCGATCCATTTTTCCTGGTGGTGTAAAACGGAACAAATATTTTTTCCAGATCACTGGCATCAATACCTTTTCCGTTATCGGTAACATCAATATACAGTTTAGTGTTTTCTAAACGGTAATTTACATTGATGTAAGGCATTTCCTTATTTTCGACCGCATAAATGCTGTTGGTAATCAGGTTGATCAATACTTGCTCTACTAATTTCAGATCCAGCTGAACAGTGATTTTTGAAGAAGTCTGTTCTACATCCAGCACCACATTTTTAACTTTTGCAAATGGCTGCATTAAAACTTTAATGTGCTTTAATATTTCGCCAATGGTATGCGATTCGAGGTTTGGTGTTGGCAGCTCGGCAATTAAGCGGTAGTCTTTCACGAAATCCAATAAACCAGATGAACGCCTTTGGATGGTCTGTAGCGCTGTTTTAAGGTCATCCATTTCATCCTCGGTCAAGTCCTTTTTATCGGTTACCATTTTATTGATCGTATCCGATAATGAGCTGATAGGGGTGATGGAATTTAAAATTTCATGCGAAATAACACCGATTAATCTGTTCCACGCTTCAGTTTCTTTTTGCTCAATTTCATCTTTAATGTTCTGGAAACTGATGATGGTATAGTTTTTTCCGTAAAGGTTTAAGGGAATTACCTCTGTCGATAACTGAATCAGTTTATCCTGGATTTTTAATTCCAGAAACTGCTTTCCACCCATTAAAATCTGCTCTATTTCTGTTCCGAATGCCGGAAGATGTTGTTTTAACCGATGCCAGTACTTGTAAGCGGGTACACCCAATAGATTTGATGCAGCCTGGTTGAAAAAGGCAATTTCCTCATCTTTTTCCTCCTTTGTATTGTTCACCACAATTACACCAACCGGAACCTGTTCTAAAATGGTTTTGATCAGCTGAAACATGGCTTCCTGTTCTAGCCTAATCTGTTTATGTACCTGTAAAATATCACTAAACGATTCATATAATTCAGGAAAACTACCTTTAGTTACTTTGTTTTTGAAATTTAAAGTATGATCGCGGGTTTTTACAGCCAAAATGAAACGGTTAATATCCGACCGGATCTGATTGATATAATAATATAGCGAAACAATAGTACCCAAAAAAATCAATGCAACACCAATAATAGTGAACCAGAGCTGAGTATTTTTGATGAGGTAAAACAGGAGGTAGCCCAGCAGATTGATGATCAGCAGGCGGAATATTAAACGGAAGGTAAAGCGTTGGTAGAACATGTTTTAAGGTTGAAGGTAGAGGGTTATAAGGTATAGGGACTAAGGTTTAAGCTGGAATTTAATCTTCCGCCTTCAACCTTCCTGCCTTCGACCTTTCTCAGATTCCAAATTTCTCAATTCTTCTATAAAGTGCTGCACGGGTTAAACCCAGTTCGGCAGCGGCTTTTGATATGTTTCCTTTATGTTTGTCTATGGCTTTTTGCACCATCATTTTTTCCATATCCTCGAGCGCCATTTCGTCTGGCATTGAATTGTTCTGTGCAAAACGCTGCGGACTCAACTGTAAATCATCTTCCAAAATTTCGTTTCCGTCGCTCATAATCACCGCACGTTCTAAAACATGCTGCAATTCGCGCACATTGCCGGGCCATTTATAATTTAAAAGCACATCTTCTGCTTTATGACTTAATTTACGAATTTCTTTGTGATATTTTGAACTGAAAACCTGCATAAAATGATTCGCCAGCAATAAAATGTCGGTTCCGCGTTTGCGTAGTGGTGGTAATAGGAGTTCAACAGTATTGATACGAAAAAGTAAATCCTGCCGAAACGTGTTTTTTGCTACCATTTCGTTTAAGGGCATATTGGTCGCACTGATTAAGCGCACATTTACTTTACGTTCTTTGCTTTCGCCCAAACGGGTAACCGTACGGTTCTGTAAAACGCTTAATAATTTGGCCTGAAGTGGTAGCGTTAAATTTCCAATCTCATCTAAAAAAATCGTTCCTCCATCTGCCAGTTCGAAACGTCCGGGTTTATCCTCTTTTGCATCTGTAAAAGCACCTTTTGCATAACCAAAAAGCTCACTTTCGAATAAGTTTTCGTTCAACGAACCTAAATCAACATGCATAAAAACCTGGTTTTTGCGCTGCGAGTTTCCATGTATTTCATAAGCAAAAACCTGTTTTCCGGTACCATTTTCTCCTAGAATTAATACATTGGCATCTGTAGGTGCAACTTTAACCAAAGTGGCCTGTAAGTGTTTTATACCATCAGCCTGACCAACGATATTCTCAAAACCACGGGTAAGATCTTTTTGTAGGGAAGAATGTATTTTCTCGAGTTTTTTAACTTTTCTGGTCGATTCGCGTAGTTTTGAAGCCGCAGAAATGGTGGCGAAAAGTTTTTCATTTTCCCAGGGCTTTAAAATAAAGTCGGTGGCTCCTTTTTTAATTGCTTTAACCGCAAGTTCAACATTTCCAAAGGCTGTCATTAAAATGACTACATAATCTTTGTCGATCGATAAAATGTGTTCAAGCCAATATAATCCCTCACGACCATCACTTGCACCTTTTTGATAGTTCATATCAAGCAGGATGATATCTACTTCATTTTTACTTAGTAAAACATTGATTTCTTTGGGAGATTTACAGGTAATTATCTGCTTAACCTGCTGTTTTAAGAACAAACGGGCACTGAGCAGGATATCGTCGTCGTCATCGATAATTAAAACTGTGGCGTCTAACATAAATTTAAATTTGATGCGCTAAAGTAATAAAACTGTCCGCTCCCGCACATCAACTGTCCGATAATGAACATGTAAAAATAATAAAAACTTTTAACTTTCTGATTATTAGTGTTTTAAATGTATTTTTAGCTTTTGGCACAGGCTTGGCATAAGGGAAATTGAACAGTACAACCGAACACATGGATAAGAAAATAGAGAAAAAAAGATTTAGCACTAAAAGCCTGTTAATTATAGGTGGAGCAATTGCATTTGTAGCAGTTGTAATTTATGGCTATACTTTGTCCCTCAAAAAAGTTTACAGTGCCGATGCCGATAAATTAACCATCAGTAAAGTAGAATATGGCGATTTTGAAGATGTGGTGCTATTAAATGCCAGTGTAGTTCCATTAACTTCGGTAATTGTAAGTTCATCAGAAGGTGGTACGGTAGCCGAAATTTTTACCGAAAACGGGGCTTCAGTTGTTAAAGGAACGCCATTGTTAAGAATCTCCAATTCAAATGCGATGTTGAGTTATACCTCTAGTCAAACTGCTGCTACAGAACAGATTAATCAGTTGCGCAAATCGAGATTGGATCTGGAGCAAAATCAAAGGGTATTAAACCAGGATGTTTTGGATGTAGAAAATAGCTTGAGAACAGCAACACGTCAATATAGATTAGACAGTTCACTTTTTGCCAAAAAAGTAATTACGCTACAGGAATTTAACAAATCAAGTCAGGATTTTGAATATTACCAGGGCAAACTGAAAATTGTGCGTCAGGCAGTTAAACAGGAAAACCAGAGTAGAAAAATGCAGCTGGCACAAATCGATCAATCGATGGGGCAGATGAACGAAAGCTTAGAAATGATCCGAAAAAATATTGAAAATATGACCATCAAAGCCCCGGTATCTGGTAAACTATCATCGTACGATCCGGTAATTGGTAAATCATATAATTCTAACGAAATGATTGGTAAAATTGATGTTTTACAGGGTTATAAGCTTCAGGCAGGAGTTGATGAATATTACATCAACAGGGTTAAAGAGGGACAAACAGCCAATTGCGAATTTAACGGCAAAACCTATAACTTAACGGTGAGCAAAGTAATTCCGGAGGTTACTGCGGGTCAATTTCAGGTAGAAATGGTTTTTAAAGGCGCTGCACCTGAAGGTTTACGCCGTGGTTTATCGTTACAGACCAAATTGACCTTATCGGATAACAGCAAATCGTTGCTTTTGGCACAGGGACAGTTTTTTCAAAGTACTGGTGGCTCTTGGGTCTTTGTGGTAAATAATGGCAAGGCACTTAAGAAAAATGTAAAAATTGGCAGAAAAAATTACCTCTACTACGAAATATTGGACGGTTTGCAAAAAGGCGACGAAGTAATTACTTCATCTTACGATCAGTTTAACCAATACGATCAGGTGGAGATTAATAAGTAAAGCGGATGGCGTTTGGCGGTTAGCGACAGACAATAACTAATAAATCAATGACCAATAAGTAATTACCAATGATCCATAACCAATTTGCGATTTTTAAAATAGAGAATAAAGTTAACTGATAATATACTCCGGTCTTGATACTTCATACTCATTACTTGTACAAGTCTTGATACCTGAAACTAAATACCTGAAACTAAATACTTGATACTAAATACCTGATACTAGAACAACACTTGATACGATGATTAAAATAGAAAATCTGGAAAAAGTTTACAAAACAGAAGAGGTAGAAACCACTGCACTTAATGGAATCAACCTTCATGTGGCAGCAGGAGAATTTGTTTCCATTATGGGCCCTTCAGGCTGCGGAAAATCTACCTTGTTAAATGTAATGGGTTTATTGGATAAGCCTGAAAGTGGAAGCTACAAATTTATCGATACAGAGCTTTTAACACTTAATGATAGGGAACGTTCAAATTTCCGTAAAAGAAATATGGGATTCGTTTTCCAGAATTTTAATTTGATCGATGAATTAACTGTTTTTGAAAACATCGAACTACCATTGATCTACAATAAAATTGCAGCTGGCGAACGTAAAAAACTGGTAAATGAAATCATCGAAAGAATGAACATTGTAAACCGTAGCGGGCACTTTCCTCAACAATTATCGGGTGGACAGCAGCAGCGGGTAGCAGTAGCCAGGGCCTTGGTTACCAAACCTAAACTCGTTTTAGCCGATGAGCCTACCGGAAACCTGGATAGCTCGCATGGTAACGAAGTAATGGAGTTGCTTTGCGAACTGAATGAAACCGGTACTACCATTGTAATGGTTACCCACTCTAGTCACGATGCCAGTTTCTCCAACCGGATTATTAACCTGAAAGATGGGCATGTAATATCGGAGAAGATCAATAAAAGCAGAAACGAAGAGCTGATATAAGGAGAAAAGGCTGAAGGTTTTAAGGTAGAAGGTCGAATATGTCAACCTTTAATCCTCCACCTTCCTACCTTCAACCTCAAAGAAGATTTTAGTTTAGTTAATAATAGCCGCCAACAATCTTCCCCGGATGGGGAGATTTTGGATCGGCGCTGGTAAGGTGAAAGTTTTAAACTATAGGGCTAATGCGCTAGAACCTTCAACCTTTTAACCTTCCAACCCTCAACCTCAATAATATGTTCAAATTAAACCTTAAAATAGCTTTACGTAACCTTTGGAAAAACAAGGGTTTCTCACTAATCAACATTGGTGGATTGGCCATTGGCCTGGCCAGTTGCATGGTTTTATTACTATATGTTGCTTATGAGTGGAGTTATGATAAACAGTTCTCCAATCATGATAAAACTTATGTAGTTTATCAAAACATGGAGGCAAGTGGTAAAACTTTTAGCTGGGCGTGGACACCAAATGTGATGGCCAAAGAGGTGCAGGAAAAAATCCCTGGCGTTAAATATGCCTCTCACACTACTTATCCGAGAAAACAACTCATTACCGTTGGCGATAACAAGATAAATAGCAGTGCCATATTTGCCGACCAAAATTTTATTAAAATATTGGACTATAAATTTCTTGAAGGTAATTCAGCGCAGGTTTTAAAAGATGTAAATACCATCATCCTCACCAAATCTTTTGCAACTAAATTATTTGGAAATGAAGATCCTATTAATAAGACTGTAAAGCTTGAAAACGAGGAAGTATTAAAAGTAGAAGCTGTAATAGAAGATGCTCCTGCAAATAGTAGCTTAACTTTTGAGTGCATAATGCCCTGGGCATTGTTCGAAAAACGTGAAACCTGGGTGAAGGAAGGCAATTGGGGCAACAACATGTGTTTAACACTTGTTCAGTTAAAAGATAATAACTTTTTCACTACTGCAAATGATTTGATGCATGGTATTTACAAGCGAAATCAAAAAGATAATACATCATTAGCTTTATTACATCCTTTAAACAAATGGCATTTGTACGATGAGTTTGCAAACGGTAAATCGGTAGGTGGAAAAATAGATCAGCTTAAAATATTCTTATTGCTGGCCTTTTGCATCTTGCTGATTGCCTGTGTAAATTTTATGAATTTATCTACAGCACGCTCAGAGCGCAGGGCAAAAGAAGTTGGCGTTCGTAAAGCAATCGGATCAACACGTAAATCGTTAATTAGTCAGTTTTTTCTAGAATCCCTGCTCATCACATTTATCGCCACAGTTATAGCTTTTATCTTAATCGAGGTTAGTTTGCCATATTTTAATAGCTTATTGGATATCAAATTAACAATTGATTATCATAACGGTCTGTTTTGGTTAACACTAGTGGGGCTAATGATTTTAACCGGATTAATTGCGGGTAGTTATCCGGCGCTCTATTTATCTTCTTTCGAGCCGATAAAAGTGTTAAAAGGTTTCACCCTTAAATCAGATTCATCCACTTCGGTGAGGAAAGTATTAGTGGTTGGCCAATTCGTTTTTGCTGCAAGTTTAATTATCTGCACAGCAGTAATTTATCAGCAACTTAATTATGTTAAAAACAAGCCTATTGGTTATGATCAATCCAATTTAATTCAGATAGCAGTAGTTGGCAAAATGAACGATGCAGCTAAGTTGGAATTACTTAAAACACAACTAATAGCAGCTGGTGCAACAACTCATGTTACTTCTTTTAGTACAGATTTTACTGAAGGAGGAGATAATACAACGGGTGTAGAATGGGAAGGTAAAGATCCGAATGAGAAAATTTCTTTTAACCATAGGGCAATAGGATATGATTTTGTTGAAACTATTGGCACTAAAATGATTAGTGGCAGGGAGTTTTCTGCGAAATTTCCTAACGATACCGCTAGCGTATTATTAAATGAGGCGGCTGTGCGAATGATGCAATTAAAAAATCCGATAGGCAAAGTAATTACTTTCTGGGGTGATAAAAAGCTAACTATAGTTGGTGTTGTAAAAGATTTTGTGGTAGAAAGTGTTTACCAAAGAGTGGCCCCAATGATTTTTAGGGCAAATGGAAAGTACGATGCGAGGGTTATCATTGCGCGTTTAAATCCAAATCAAAACATCAGTTCATCGCTGGCTAAAATTGATGATTTGGTAAAACAGATGGAACCTAATTATCCTGTTAACCGCAAATTTGTGAATGAATCTTTTGAAGTGAAATTTAAAAATGAAAAACTCTTAGGCTCACTTTCAAACTGGTTTGGCGGTTTCGCAATTTTCATTTCTTGCTTAGGATTATTAGGTCTGGCGCTTTTTATGGCAGAGCAACGCAAAAAAGAAATCAGTATCCGTAAGGTTTTAGGTGCCAGCACTGGTAATATCCTCGTGTTGCTGAATAAAGATTTTATAAAGTTGGTGGCCATTGCAAATATGATTGCATTTCCTTTAGCCTATATTATTATCAATAAATGGCTTTCGGCTTTTGAGTACCGTGTTTCCATCTCATTTTTACCCTTTCTGCTGGCTATCCTGATTTCCGTTGTAATTGCAGTTTTAACAGTCAGTTTGCAATCTGTTAAAGTGGCCAAGGCTAACCCGATTGATGCTTTGAAATACGAATAACTAATACGTGTAGCGTTTGGCGATCAGCGTGGATTTATCGCTAACCGCCAAACGCTTTACGCTAAACCTCACAAATATGTTTAAACTCAACCTAAAAATTGCATTACGCAACCTCTGGAGGAATAAAGGATTTACCCTGATTAATCTGGGTGGATTGACCATTGGCCTGGCCAGCTGCATGGTTTTGTTGTTGTATGTAGCTTATGAATATGGTTACGATAAACAATTTACAGATTATGATAAAACTTATGTTGTTTTTAATAACTCGATTGCAAATGGTAAAACTTTTAGTTGGGCCTGGACACCAGGAAAAATGGCTGAGCAAGCGAAAGAGAAAATACCTGGAGTTGTTTATGCTGCGCAATCAAGTTATCCTCATCCACTATTACTTGAACATGATGCCACGAAGCTAAAGGCTAAGGGTGTTTTTGTAGGTGCCGATTTTCTGAAAATTCTTGACTATAAATTTATAAGTGGCCAACCTAAACACCCTTTAGAAGGACTCAATACTGTTATTTTGACTAAAACACTGGCAGAAAAATTATTTGGCAAAGAAGATCCTGTAAATAAAATGCTAAAGCTAAATAATAAAGATCTTTTAAGAGTAGAAGCGGTAATTGAAGATGTCCCGGCAAACAGCAGTGTCAAATTTGATTATTTAATGTCATGGGCTTTGTACGAAAAAAGAGAACCCTGGGTGAAAAATTCTCCTTTTGGAAATAACATTTGTTTAACCCTGGTACAATTACAGAACCCGGACCAATTAGCTGAAGCCAATGCCGCCATAAAATATATTTATCAACAAAATGATAAAGATGTAACCAATGAGGCACTGTTGCATCCTTTAGCTAAATGGCATTTGTATGGGGAATTTGAAAATGGTAAATCGATAGGCGGGAAGATAGATCAGTTAAAAATATTCTTAATGCTGGCATTTTGTATCTTATTGATCGCCTGCGTAAATTTTATGAACCTGTCAACTGCACGTTCAGAGAAAAGAGCAAAGGAAGTAGGTGTGCGCAAAGCGATCGGCTCATCCAGAAAATCATTAATTGGCCAGTTTATGCTCGAGTCGGTGTTGCTTACGTTGGTAGGTACCATACTTGCATTTGTACTTGCTGAAATAAGCTTACCTTATTTTAACAATTTATTACGTATAAATCTGGTTATAGAATACCAGAACTGGAAGTTTTGGTTTGGGCTTTTGGTGTTAATTGCTTTTACGGGATTATTGGCTGGCAGCTACCCCGCAATTTATCTATCATCTTTTGAACCGGTAAAAGTAATTAAAGGGTTTAGTGTAAAATCGGGCTCATCTGTTTCGATCCGTAAAATATTGGTTGTTTCTCAGTTTGTTTTTGCTGTATGCCTGATTATTTGCACCATAGTCATTTATCAACAATTAAGCTATATTAAAAATAAGCCAATCGGATACGATAAAGGAAACCTTATACAGATAGCTGTACAAGGAAATTTAAAAGACCCCAAAAAAGCAGCATTGCTTAAAGAACAGTTACTAAAATCCGGAGCTGCAGCAAGTGTCTCTACGTTTAGCATGGACATTAGTGAGGGAGGAAATAATACATCAGATATTAACTGGCAAGGTAAAAATCCAAAAGAAAATGCCCTGTTTAATTTTAGGGCTATAGGAACTGATTTTATTAAAACCATTGGAACGGAATTGATAGCCGGTAGAGAATTTTCTGCCCAATTCCCTAATGATACAAATAGTGTGTTGCTTAATGAAGCTGCAGTAAAAATGATGGGGTTTAAAGATCCTGTTGGAAAAATAGTTAAATGGGGTACAACTGATAATACTATAGTTGGAGTGGTAAAAGATTTTGTAGTAGAATCGGCGTATCAGAAAGTAGCACCAATGATTTTCTATGCTGGTAGTAAAGATGGATTAGAAATGATTCTGGTTAGATTAAACACCACAAAAAATATTAGTTCATCACTTTCTGATATAGATAACTTAGTTAAACGCATTGAACCTAATTTTCCTGTCGACAGAAAGTTTGTTGATGAATCTTTTGAAGAAAAGTTCAAAAATGAAAAACTTTTGGGTACACTCTCCAACTGGTTCGGTGGTTTTGCCATTTTCATTTCTTGCTTAGGCTTGTTGGGATTAGCGCTTTTCATGGCCGAGCAACGCAAAAAAGAAATCAGCATCCGTAAAGTTTTAGGCGCAAGCACGGCAAATATTCTCACGTTATTGAACAAAGATTTTATCAAACTGGTTGCCATTGCAAACCTGATCGCATTTCCGTTAGCTTATATTATTATCAATAAATGGCTTTCGGGCTACGAATACCGCATTTCGGTTTCTGCTTTGCCATTTATTGTGGCCATAAGTCTATCAGTGATTATAGCAATACTTACCGTAAGTGTGCAATCGGTTAAAGTAGCGAAAGCAAACCCGGTAGATGCATTAAAATATGAATAAGACATGCGTATAGCGTCTGGCGTAAAGCGTTTAAACCGCCGAACGCTAAATGCTCTACACTAAACCAAAAAAAATGTTCAGATTAAACTTAAAAATCGCTTTGCGGAACCTTTGGAGAAACAAGGGATTTTCCTTAATAAATATTGGTGGCTTGGCTTTAGGGTTAGCCAGTTGTATGCTTCTATTATTATATATATCCTACGAGTTTGGATTTGACAAGCAATTTAAGAATTACAGCACAACCTATATTGCCCATACCAATATGAAAGCCAATAGTAAAGTGCACAGCTGGGCCTGGACCCCTGGCTTACTGGCGCCAGAGCTTAAAGAAAAATATGCAGGTATTGTAAACGCAGCCAGATCTACTTACCCATTTGAGCAGTTAATCAGCTATAAAGATATAAAGATCAAAAACAGAGGATTGTTTGCCGATCCCTCTTTCCTTAAAATATTGGATTATAAATTTTTAAGTGGTAATGCTGCATCACCACTTAAAGATATTAACAGCGTTATTTTAACTCAATCATTATCCAGAAAATTATTTGCAAACGAAAATCCTGTAGGTAAAATTGTAAAGCTGGATAATAAAGACGGATTAAAAGTGGAAGCAGTAATTGCTGATTTACCTGCGAATAGCAGCATCAGATTCGATTATATAATGCCTTGGAAATTAAATGAAAAATTGAATGAATGGGTAACGAAACAAGGATGGGGGAGTAATTTCTGTTTAACCCTCGTTCAACTTCAAAATAGTCATTTATTGGATAAGGTAAATGCCGAGGTTAAAAATATTTATAAAACCCATGATAATAAATCGAATACTAACGAATTGTTTTTACATCCTTTATCGAAATGGCACTTGTACGATGAATTTGAAAATGGTGTAAATGTAGGTGGAAAAATAGGACAGCTGAAGATTTTCTTTATACTGGCTATTTGTATTCTCCTCATTGCTTGTGTAAACTTTATGAATCTTTCTACCGCCCGATCTGAGAAAAGAGCAAAAGAAGTCGGCGTTCGCAAAGCGATTGGATCCAGTAGAAAATCATTAATAGCTCAGTTTATCCTCGAAAGTACTTTACTCGCTTTAATTGGAACTGTTGTTGCCTTTACTCTGGTTGAAATTAGTCTGCCTTACTTTAACAACTTGTTAAATATTAATCTGATTATTCAATACAATGACTGGAGGTACTGGGCTGTATTAATTGGATTAATTTTATTTACCGGATTACTGGCGGGTAGTTATCCTGCATTTTACCTATCGTCTTTTGAACCTGTAAAAGTGCTTAAGGGCTTCAGTTTTAGAGCTGGCTCAGCTATCTCAATAAGAAAAGTACTGGTAGTATCCCAATTTGTATTTGCAGCAAGTTTAATTGTTTGCACTGTCGTTATCTATCAGCAATTAAATTACATTAAAAATAAACCAATAGGTTATAATCAAGGTAACCTGATACAAATGGCAGCTATGGGTAATTTAACGAGTTCAAAAAAAATCGACTTATTAAAAACGCAGCTAATCAAATCAGGTGCCGCCCAAAATGTTTCATTACTCAGTATGAATATTGATGAAGGTGGGAACAATACATCTGCTATTAATTGGAATGGCAAAAATCCTAATGAAAAAGTATTGTTTAACCAAAGAGGGATAGGATACGATTTTATAGCCACTACCGGTACAAAAATGATAGCAGGAAGAGAATTTAGTGCTGAATTTCCAGGTGATTCTAACAAGGTTTTGATAAATGAAGCTGCTGTTAAAATAATGGGACTTAAAAATCCGGTGGGTACAATAATTGATTATGGTGAATCCAAATCTACGATTATTGGTGTGATGAAAGATTTTGTTGCAGAATCTCCGTATCAAAAAATTGCCCCAATGATTTTTAATCGAATTTATAAAGATGAAGGAGGAGTAATTTTAATTCGGCTAAACGAGACACAAAACATCAGCACTTCGCTGGCACAAATCGATGCGCTTGTAAAAGCTATAAACCCAGATTATCCCATAGACAGGAAATTTGTCAGCGATTCTTTTGAAGAAAAATTTCAGAACGAAAAACTTTTGGGCACACTCTCCAACTGGTTCGGTGGTTTTGCCATTTTCATTTCTTGCTTAGGCTTATTGGGACTAGCTCTTTTCATGGCAGAACAACGTAAGAAAGAAATCAGCATCCGTAAAGTTTTAGGCGCAAGCACAGCAAATATCCTTACACTTTTAAACAAAGATTTTATAAAACTGGTTGCCATTGCAAACCTGATCGCATTTCCGTTGGCTTATATTATTATCAATAAATGGCTTTCGGGCTACGAATACCGCATTTCGGTTTCTACACTACCATTTATTGTGGCCATAAGCCTATCGGTGATTATAGCAATACTTACCATAAGTGTGCAATCGGTTAAAGTGGCGAAAGCAAACCCGGTAGATGCACTAAAATATGAATAAGTTATGCGCTTAGTTTTTGGCGATCAGCGTGGATTTACCGCTAACCGCCAAACACTTTACGCCAACCCTCAAAAATATGTTTAAACTTAACTTAAAAATTGCACTGCGTAACCTTTGGCGAAACAAGGTAAGCTCTTTCATCAATGTGATAGGCCTGGCTATCGGTTTGGCGGCTTGTTTAACTTTGCTGCTATACGTTATCTACGAATGGAATTTTGATAAACACGCTAAAAACTCAGCCGATGTTTATACCACAATGACCAATATTCCGGGTGATAACGGTAAAATTTCAGTAACTTTTGAAGGCTCAACTACTGCTTTCGGTCCGGTAATTAAACAAAGTTTGCCTGAACTGAAGTATATGGCGAGAATGGACTACGGAAGTAAAAATTTAATTGCCAACGGACAGAACGCCTTTAAGCGTCAATCTAAATTCGCCGAACCTGATATCTTAAAAATGTACGATTACGAATTTATTTATGGCAATGCCAGTACAGCGTTAAGTAATCCACATTCTGTTATTTTAACTGAATCTACAGCTAAAGTATTGTTTGGAACAGCTGATGTGCTGAATAAATCGGTGCGTTTTAAAGATCAATTCGATTTGAATATTACCGGAGTAATTAAAGACCAGGCCGACAACAGCTCAAACAAATTTGATTATTTAATGCCCTGGGCTTTTTATGAAACAATTGATCAAGGCGCTAAAGATTTAAACTGGAGCAATTTTAGTTTTGTGACACTGGTGATGTTAAAAAATGGCGCAAACTTAGATTTGGTTAACCAAAAAATCAATCAGATAGAGAAAAAAAATAATATAAATAATCAGCAATCGCAGGTATTGTTCCCATTGGCCAGGTTACATCTATATGGCAAGTTCGAAGATGGCAAAAGCATCGGTGGAGCAATAGAACAAATTTATCTGTTTGTTGGACTCGCTTTCGGAATTCTTTTAATTGCCTGCATTAATTTTATGAACATGGCTACAGCCAAATCAGAAAAACGTGCAAAAGAAGTAGGCATAAAAAAGACTATTGGCGCCAACCGCAGTTCGCTAATTGTTCAGTTTTTAACCGAATCGATGATGCTAACTTTTATTGCGGTAATTTTTTCTATTACTATCCTCGAGATTTTTTTGCCCACCTTTAACAACCTGTTGAATAGAAAATTGAATATATCTTATTTTAACAGCACCAGTTGGATGGGCATTCTTGGGATTGTTTTAACTACAGGATTAATTGCAGGTAGTTACCCTGCATTTTACCTTTCGTCTTTTAACCCCATACAAACCTTAAAAAGAAAAATTAAATCGAAAAGTTTCTTTTCAGTGAGTTTAAGGCAGATATTGGTGGTGGGGCAATTTTGCTTCGCTATTATCCTCATTATTTCTACTTTGGTTATCTACAAACAGATCCAATATATTAAAAACAGGCCGGTAGGCTTTGATATGAACGCTTTGGCAGAAATGCCACAGGATGGGGAACTGAAAACAAAATATGAACTGCTGCGTACTGAGCTGCTAAAATCTGGGGCGGTTACCTCCATGTTCCAGTCATCAGTTAGCTTATCGCATCATGGTCGGAATTTTGCAGGTATCGAATGGGAAGGAATGTTGAAAGCGACAAACAATCAAATGTTTAACCAGGTAATTACCACTTACGATTTTATCAAAACCAATGGCATCAAATTAACTAAAGGGAGAGATTTTTCAGAAAACTTCGCTTCAGATACAAGCGCTGTGATGGTAAGTGCTTCTGCAGTTAAAATTTTTGACTATAAAAATCCGGTAGGCAAAACAATTACCATTTTTGGTGACAAATTTAACATCATAGGTGTTTTCGACGATTATGTTTGGGATTCGCCTTATAAATTGAATAACCCGATGGTGGTGTTTTTTGATAAGAAACAAACGGGAAACATCACGATGCGTCTAAATGAAGATAATAGTCTTCAAAGTAATGTTGAAACCATCAGCAGAATTACAAAGGCTTTAAATCCAGCCTATCCACTGGAGATTAATTTTTTAAATAACGTGTACGCTGAAAAATACAATGCCGAAAAAACTTTGGGCATCCTGTCTAACCTTTTCGGTGGACTTGCGATCTTTGTTTCCTGTTTGGGATTATTTGGTTTGGTAGCCTATAGCGCCGAGCAAAGAACAAAAGAATTTGGGGTACGTAAGGTGCTAGGTGCATCTTTACTTCATTTAATGCAATTACTGTCATTTTCTTTTGTAAAAATGATTGTAGTTGCGATCGTTATCGCTATTCCTTTGAGTTATTATTTAATGAATAAATGGTTGATGAAATTCGAATTTCACACCGAAATATCATGGTGGATTATGCCGATAGCCGGGTTTGGTACTTTACTAATGGCATTGATTACGGTAAGTTTCCAAGCTTATAAAACAGCTCATGCAAACCCTGTTGATGCACTTAAATACGAATAAACCATGCGCTTAGCGTCTGGCGATCAGCGTGGATTTACCGCTAACCCCCAAACGCTTTACGCTAAACCTCAAAAATATGTTTAGACTCAACTTTAAAATAGCCTTGCGTAACCTTTGGAAGAACAAAGGCTTTACTTTAATCAATGTTGGTGGATTGGCAATTGGCATGGCCTGTTGCTTGATGTTGCTATTGTACGTTTATTACGAATGGAGCTTCGATAAACAGTATAAAAATGCCGATAAGGTATATATTGCTGCATTAAATCTAAAGTTTAACGGCAAACTAGCTACTACCATGGCGGTTCCGAATAAACTAGCCAAAGCTGGCGCTTCAGAACTGCCGGGCATTAAAAGTGCAGCGCGCATGTCGATGAATAACGGGGAGAAGCTGTTCAGCCATAATCTGCACAATTTTAAACTTTCAGGGATGAATGTTGATCCGGATTTTTTAAAGATCCTTGATCACAAATTCATCTATGGAGATCCAAATACGGCTTTAAGCGAACCGAATAATGTATTGATTAGTCAATCTACTTCCAAAAAACTATTTGGCGTGGAGAACCCGATCGGACAAAGCATTAAATATGATAACAGGATCAGTTTAAAAGTGACTGCTGTTATAGAAGACCTTCCCAAAAACCAGAGTATGCAATACGATGTGTTGCAGCCATGGGCTTTTTTTGAACAGGAAAATCCTTCTGAAAAAGAAAATAGTTGGGGCGCCATTACCTGTCTAACCTTATTTCAGCTTAAGAATAATGCTTCCCTGGAGGCAACAAATGCGGCTCTAAAACATTTTATTGTAGATAAAGAACCTGATTTAAAAGAGATGACTTATGAACCTTTTCTTTTTCCTTTAAGCAAACTTCACCTGTATGATGATTTTGATAACGGAAAAGTAGTCGGTGGTAAAATTGACCAGTTAAGGTTATTTGTTTTTCTGGCTATCTGCGTACTGTTTATCGCCTGCATCAATTATATGAACCTTTCTACCGCTAAATCTGAAAAACGGGCGAGAGAAGTAGGGGTGCGGAAAGCTTTAGGATCTACGCGCAACACCATTATGGGGCAATTTATGGTAGAATCATTACTGTTGTCGTTTTTAGCCATGTTAATTGCTTTTACGCTACTCGAGGTTTCACTGCCTTACTTTAACAACCTGCTCGATATTTCAATCAAAATCAATTATGGCGCAACCGGCTTTTGGGCGGTCTTACTTGCTATGGTTTTGATTACCGGTCTGCTTGCCGGCAGTTATCCTGCATTTTACCTCTCCTCTTTTATTCCGGTAAAAGTACTTAAGGGATTTAAAGGCTCAACAGGTTCATTATCCATCCGCAAAACCTTGGTGGTGGTACAGTTTAGTCTTTCTATCTGTATGATTATTTCGGCTATTGTAATTTACAGCCAGATCCAGCACCTTAAAAATAAACCTTTGGGTTTTGATGAGACGGCATTGGCACAGATCGACCTGGAAGGGGAATGGACAAAACCCGAAAAACTCAAAACCTTTAAAAACGAACTGGAAAGAGAAGGAGCCATTGTTTCCGCGACTGAATATGCCAACTCTTTTACCAGTAGCGGTTCTATTACCAGCGATATTCAATGGCCCGGCAAGCCTAAAAATGATGTCTCTATTATCAACTATAGAAGTACAGGTTTTGATTTTGCCAAAACAACTGGTGTAAAGATTCTTGCAGGGAGAGATTTTGAGTCTAAATTTTCAGCAGATACCTCTACATCTCTGCTCCTCAATCAAAGTGCTGTTAAAATAATGGGGTTAAAAAATCCTGTCGGTACAGTTATCCATTGGGGCAATAACCCGCCACTTAAAGTGGTGGGCGTTGTTCAAGATTATTCCAGCGAATCGCTTGCTTCTAAAATACAGCCTACAGTTTATTATTACAATGTTAAAACGAGCCGGGTTTTGCTGATTAAGCTCAATCCTAAGCAATCGCTTTCTAATTCAATCGAAGCGATAAAATCGATAAGTCAACATTTAAATCCTGCTTATCCAATTGAAGTGAAAATGGTTAGTCAGGGCATGGCCGAAAAACTCCGGAGTGAAAGGTTACTCAGTGTACTTTCCAATATTTTTGGAGGATTTGCCATTTTTATTTCCTGCTTGGGTTTATTGGGTTTAGCGTTATACACTGCCGAGCAGCGCAGTAAAGAAATCAGTATCCGTAAAGTATTAGGCGCCAATCTTTCTGATATCCTGGTCCTTTTAAACAAAGATTTTATGAAACTGGTAATCATATCCAATGTGATCGCTATCCCGGTAGCCTATATTCTTGTTGCCAAATGGCTGGAAAAATATGATTATAAGATTACGATTAATCCATGGCCTTTTTTGCTTGCGCTTTTAACCTCGGTAATTATTGCCATTTTAACAGTGAGCCTGCAAACCTTTAAAGTGGCCAAAGCAAATGCTGTTGATGCACTTAAATATGAATAAAAGCTGAAAGATAAAAGACTAAAGCAAATTGCTAGAGTCTTGATACCCGATACTAAATACCTAGAGTCTTGATACCCGATACTAAATACTTGATACTAAAATATGTTCAAATTAAACTTAAAAATCGCATTGCGAAACCTTTGGAGAAATAGAGGTATTACTTCAATTAATGTTGGTGGTTTAGCCACTGCTTTGGCTGCTTTTATTTTAGTTGTGCTTTATTTTACTTACGAAACCAGCTTTGATAAAATCAATCCAAACTACAACAATATTTATGTAGTTGGACGGATTTATCCTGATTTTAAAACAAACTACACTTCGCCACCATTTGCAAAAGCAATTAAACAGAATTTCCCGGAGGTAGAAAATGCGGGAATTACCAAACGTGGTTTTTTTGAATTTACCATAAAGAATGGCAAGAACACATTATTTGCCAAAAACTTTATGCAGGCTGATTACAATGCCGCCAAAATTCTTGATTTGAAACCTACAGGAGGCTTAGAAAAACCCGCAGGTGAAGCTGACAGACTTTCTTACCTGAGTGAGGAAAGCATGAAAGTGCTTTTTCCAAATAAAACAGATAACAAGCCTGAAATGGTAGGAATGGGAGCAAGCAATTCGGGCATTACCAGTAAAATCAATGGTTCAATTACAAATAATTTGCATTCAAATATTACTTTCGACGGGATTTCAATCGGTAACGAAATTGGACAGGGAGAGAATTATGGATATAACAATTACACGACCTATATTCAGGTAAAACCCGGAACTGACGTTGCAAACCTGGAACAAAAAATTACAGACTTATACCGAAAAGAATTATTAAAAGGCGAAACTGACCAAAAAACAATAGAAGAAATAAAGGGTGTTTCCACATTTTTAGACCCGCTTGCAAACTTGCACCTCAGGCCAAAGGCCGGTAATGATGCGCCTTATAAAATACTAATCGCCCTTTCTGTACTTGGAATTCTGATCTTGGTTATTGCCTGTATCAATTTCACCAATCTAAGCATTGCTCAGGCCACAAAAAGGGCTAAAGAAGTTGGCGTAAAAAAAGTAATGGGTGCTTATCGTTTCCAGCTTACCACACAATTTCTTACCGAAATATTTATTCAATGTTTTGTTGCTACAATTCTTGCCTTAACAATAGCAGAATTAGCCCTGCCATATTTCAACAACCTTTTTCAGGTTAATTTATCCATCTGGAATATTGAAAATAACTTATTCTGGCAATTACCCTTAATTTTATGCCTGATTACATTTGTTGCGGGCACTTATCCAGCTTTGGTTTTATCAGGTTTCAAACCTGCTTTAGTACTAAAAGGTAATTTTTCTACAAGTAAACAAAGCTCATGGCTGCGAAATGGCCTGTTGATTTTTCAGTTTAGCATTGCGGTGATTTTTATAATCGGTTTGTTCATCATCAACGCACAATTGAAATATATGCGGACTCAGGATCTGGGTTTTACAGCAAATCAGGTTGTTTACATTAAAAACATAAGTCTTTTCAATAAACCTGAAAAATTTGCTCCGGTTAGAGATAAAATCTTAAAAATCCAGGGAGTAAAATCAGTAACTGTAGCTACTGGTGTTCCTGATGGGAGCGAAAATGGAGGTAACGGCTATACCGTAAATGGTGTGCAGAAAAGCATTGATTTTGTCGATGTGGATTTTGATTACTTTGAAACACTTGATATTAAATTAAAAGAGGGACGGTTTTTCTCAAGGTCATTCAGTACCGATACTGCGAATTCTGTTGTGATAAATGAAAGTGCTGTTGCGAAATATGGAATTAAAAATCCAGTCGGACAAACAATAAGAGGCTGTAATATAGATTATAAGATTGTAGGGGTAGCAAAAGATTTTAAAGCACAAGGATTTGAAAGTGCCGTTCAGCCTACTATTTATGCAATTAAAAATCCTTGCGGAAATTCAAAAACGCAAATTATGGTGAAAATTGAGGAAAATAAAATGGCTGATGCTTTGGCTGCTTTGAAAGCACAATGGCCTCAAATAAATCCTCAGGACGGCGAGGACTTTCGATATGAATTTTTAGATGAACTTTACGGCAAACTTTTCAAAAAACAGGAACAGTTACAATCCGTGTTTTTCGCAGCGGCATTGCTCACCATCTTCATTGCTATTTTAGGTTTGTTTGCCTTTGCAAAATACATCACCAATGGACGCATCAAAGAGATTGCAGTGCGCAAAATTTTGGGTGCAAGTGATATTCAAATCTTCAAATTAATTAATAGTTCATTTTTTATCATGGTCCTCGTCGCTAACGTAATTTCCTGGCCGGTAGCTTATATCCTTACTAAAAAATGGCTCGAAACTTTTGCCTACCGAATTGATTTACCTGTGCTACCCTTTGTTAGCAGTGCAACAATTACCATTTTATTAGCTGTAATAACCGTAAGCATTCAGGCGAAAAAAGCTGTTAAAGCTAATCCTGTTGATGCGTTGAAATACGAATAATAGCTGAAAACTTAAAGATCAAAGACTGAGGTAACTTGCTGGTGTCTTGATACCTGATACTAATACTTGATACTAAATACTTGATACTACAAAAATGTTCAAACTTAACCTCAAAATCGCCTGGCGAAACCTCTGGAAAAACAAAGGTTATACTTTTATCAATATTCTTGGACTGTCAATCGGGATGGCAAGCTGTATTTTGATCTTTATTTTTATCCGTTTTCAGCTCAGTTTTGATGAAGGTTATAAAAATGCAGATCGGATTTATAGGGTAGTTACGGATTGGAAGTACAATGCTTTCGATGATTTTTCTGCAGGAGTACCCATACCTTTTACAGCAGCAGCCAGAAATGAGATCGCTGGAGTAGAAAAGATAGGTGCAATTGCCAAATTAGATGATATTATACATATTAAGGATAATACAGGCAGGGAAATTTTAAAAAGTCAGGAAAACGTGTATTTTGCTGAACCCGATTTTTTTGATGTAATTCATATCAACTGGAAGTACGGCAAACCGGCAGAAGCTTTAAAAGCCCCTAATAACGTTGCCCTATCCGAGGCGATGGCCGTTAAGTATTTTGGCAGCATACAAAATGCCATTGGTAAAAGTATTACCATGGGTACCAAAACACAGCTAAGCGTTACTGGGGTATTTCAGGATATGCCGCAGAACAGCAGCTTTCCTTTAAAAATAGTGATCGCTTACCAAAATTTATACAATTATTACGGTAACCGCGACTGTTGGGATTGTATCAATTCGAGTTTAAGTAGTTATGTGTTGCTTAAAGAAGGACTGAACAAATCTGACTTAGATTGGGCTATGGCCAAATTCAATAAGAAATATTATGCAGACAAAAAGATTGAAGGGAACCAGGTAAACAGGCTTCAGCCGTTAAAAGAGATTCATTTTGATCAACGTTACGATAATTTTGCAAATGCAACAATTGCCAGGAGCCAGATTTTCGGCCTTGTTATTATCGGATTGTTTTTGATCTGTACTGCATGTATCAACTTTATCAATTTAAATACGGCACAGGCTGTTAACAGGTCAAAAGAAGTTGGCGTGCGTAAAGTAATGGGGGGCAAGCGCAGGCAACTTATTGTACAGTTTTTAACCGAAACCATTGTACTGGTCTTAATTGCACTTTTAATTGCCTGTATCATCAGTGAGTTGGCTATACCCGCTATGCAGAACCTATTTAAAAATCAGATCAGCTTTAGTTTGTTCGGGCACCCGGTTATTTTTGTGTTTATGATTTTACTGGTTGTATTTGTTGGCTTTATGGCCGGCTTTTATCCGGCTATGGTCATATCAGGTTTTAATCCGGCGTTGGCTATAAAAAATAAAGTTACCCTTAACAACAACGGTTTAAGCCTGCGTAAAATTTTGGTGGTGGTGCAGTTTGCAATTACTGTTATACTCATTATCGGTACCATTGTAATTGTAAATCAAATGGACTACCTGCAGCAGAAACCGTTGGGTTTTAATTCATCCACAGTGGTAATGGTGGGGATGCCAGGAGATCAGGTGAGTAAGGAGAAACGGAGTGTTTTTAAAGAAAGGATTTTAAAAATACCTGGTGTACAATTGTTGAGCTATTGCCAGTCGCCCCCCTTATCCCAGGATATAAATTCGACCAATTTTACTTTTAATGGAGTTAAAAATAAAGATTTCGAGGTAAGGACCTGTAAGGTCGATGAAAATTATTTTAAACTTTTCGATTTAAAGATTATTGCCGGCAAAGTTTTTATGAAGAGCGATACGGCCAATGGTTATGTGGTTAACGAAACATTTTTGAAAAAAGTAGGCATAACAAAGCCCGAAAATGCCCTTGGTAAAATGATCAATGCCACGGGTATTAATATCCCGATTGTAGGAGTGGTAAAGGACTACAATGATAAATCATTAAAAGAGAAAATATCCGGTCTGGCTATTTCTGCCGATAAAAATCAATATTGGCAAGCTGCAATAAAGTTAGAGGGCAAACAGCTCGTATCTTCCATGAACCAGGTAGAAACCTTATGGAACAGTACATTCCCGAATAATATTTATCATGCAGATTTTGTTGATGACCGGATAAAGGGCTATTATGAAAGTGAACACATCATGGGGGTATTATTTAAGGTGTTTGCCAGCGTAATTATTTTCATCTCGTTTATAGGTTTGTTCGGCCTGATTTCATTTGTGGCCATGCAACGCACCAGGGAAGTAGCCATCCGGAAAGTTTTGGGTGCATCTACCTTACAGCTGGTTAAAATGCTGAACGGCTCGTTTTTATTGATGGTGTTTATTGCAAATGTAGTGGCATGGCCATTAGCCTATGTTTTTGTGAATAAATGGCTTTCAGGTTTTGCCTATCGGATTGACATCAGCATCTGGCCGTTCGCTTTGGCTATGGTAATATCAATGGCAATAACGTTAATAACAGTAAGCTTTCGATCTTATAAAGCCGCGAATGCAAATACTATTGATGCACTTAAATATGAATAAAGCCGAAAGCTAAAAGACCAAAGGTTAAAACTTATGTCTTGATACCTGATACTAAATACTTGATACTAAAAAATGTTCAAACTCAACCTCAAAATCGCACTGCGAAACTTATTTAAAAACAAAGTTTATGCAGCTATAAACATTGGTGGCTTGGCTATTGGCTTAACCTCTTGCTTATTACTGTTATTATATGCCGGTTATGAGTGGGGCTATGATAAACAGTTTAAAAACTCACCTCATATCTATCAGGTCATGATCAATTTAAATGATCAGAAAGGAGAGGTGATCAGAACAATAAACCAATCGCAGAATGTGATGTTGGCTGCGCTTAAAGAAGAATTTCCTGATGTATTATATGGCGCCAGGATTACTGATGTTTATAAAAGATTGGTGGCCAATGGAGAAGAAAGTTTAAAATTAGATAGCAGGTACGTTGATCCGGATTTTTTAAAATTATTTGATTATCATTTTATCAGTGGAAATCCTACAAAGGCATTAAATGATCCTAATTCTATCGTTTTAACTGAAACAGCAGCAAAAAGGATATTCGGTACAACAGATGTGCTTAATCGAAAAGTAAGATTCGAAAATCAGGTTGATATAAAAGTTACAGCGGTAATAAAAGACCTTCCTGCCAATGTTACCTATGGTTTCGAGTCCTTAACTACATTTACCTTATATGAAAATTTAAACCAGTGGCCAAAAAAGCCAAATTGGGGTAGTCATGATTATTACACCTTAGTAAAATTAAATGAAAATATAGATATAGAAGCCTTTAATGTAAAATTAAAAGGTTTTGTAGGCAAACACTTTTCTGCAGCTAAAGAAGATGTATTTATTTATCCTTTAACAAAATTACACTTATACGGAGCATTTTTAAATGGTAAAAGCACTGGGGGCAATATTAGGCAGGTGCAACTGTTTGTTGGTTTGTCGATAGGCATTCTATTTATTGCCTGTATTAATTTTATGAATTTGGCAACCGCCAGCACACAAGGCAGGGCAAAAGAAATTGGCGTTAAAAAAACAATGGGTGCATCCAGGACAGATCTTGTTTTTCAGTTTATGCTGGAATCATTTATTTTAACCCTGATAAGCATATTATTAAGCATTATGCTACTCGAATTCAGTTTGCCAATGTTTAACCGGTTATTAGGGATTGAAATTGTGTTTGATTACCTCAATCCAACCAACTGGATATTGATGCTTAGTGTTTTGGTTATAACCGGCTTCATAGCAGGGAGCTATCCTTCATTTTACCTTTCTGGTTTTAACGTGATACAATCACTCAAAAAATCCTTAAATTTTAAAAAAGGATATGCCTTAACTTTCAGGCAGGTTTTGGTTGTCATACAATTTGGCTTTTCGGTAATATTGATTGCAGCAACCATAACCATTTATAAACAAATCCAGTTTATTAAAAACATACCTTTAGGTTACAGATCAAATGGACTGCTGGAAGTAGCTCACGAAGGATTGCTTTATGAAAAATTCAACCTGTTAAAAACAAGATTACTCTCCAGTGGCGCTGTTGTAGGCGTAACACAATCATCTGGCAGTATTTCTAACAAAAACAGCAGTATAAGAGGTCTGGGCTGGGTTGGGATGTCCGAAAGTGATAAAATGATCGATTTTGATCAGATCTACACCACTTATGATTTTACTAAAACGGTAAACGTCAGGTTGTTGGCCGGGAGGGATTTTGATCGGAAATTTGCTTCAGATACAGCGGCAATACTTTTGAGCAAAAAAGCGATTGAAGTAATGCACCTGAAAAGTCCGGTTGGTACCAGCATTGTATACCAGGGAATAAAAAGGAATGTGGTAGGGGTTTTTGATAATATTGTCTGGGGCGACCCAAGTAAAGTTGCCGCACCTATGGTTATTGCTTATGCAGATATCAGTGATGTAATTACCATGCGCTTAAATCCCGACAAAAGCTTAAGTGAAAGCATCAGTATTATTAATAAGTTGTTAAAAGAAGTAAACCCAAATTTTCCTGTCGAAATCAAATTTATTGATGGTTTAAACGAAATTAAACTTAAAAATGAAAAGATTTTGGGCACCTTGGCAAATCTATTTGGATGTTTGGCCGTTTTCATATCTTGTTTAGGTTTGTTCGGCCTTTCATCTTTTAGTACTGCACAAAGAATCAAGGAAGTAAGTATCCGAAAAATCTTAGGCGCTTCAATTACGGAGTTGATGACTTTGCTTTCTTCAAGTTTTTTGAAATTAATATTTATTGCAGTCGTAATTGCACTGCCAGTTGCCTATTATATTATGAATAACTGGTTAATGCATTTCGAACTCAGAACAAGCTTAAATTTGTGGGTGTTTATGGCAACAGCAACACTTACACTGTTAATTTCAATTTTAACAATTACCTGGCAAACCTATCGCGCCGCAAAAACAAATGCAGTTGATGCTTTAAAATACGAATAAAGGCGGGAAGGCCGAGGGTTTTAAGGTTGAAGGCTAAAGCGCCCAAACCTTCCAACCCTTAACCTTTCGACCCTCAACCTTAAAAATATGATACAATTAACCAACATCGAAAAATACTACGCAAACAAAGGCGTTAAAAATTATGTACTCCGTTTGGTAACCACAACCATTAAACAAGGAGAATTTGTTTCCATTATGGGACCATCAGGAGCCGGAAAATCTACCTTGCTCAACATTATTGGCATGCTCGAAGAACCGACCTACGGTACTTACGAATTTTTGGGAGAAAATGTAACCTCGCTTAACGAACGCAAACGCATTGAACTTTACCGCAATCACATCGGTTTTGTATTTCAGGCTTACCATTTAATTGATGAGATGACGGTGTACGAAAACATTGAAGCTCCTTTATTGTACAAAAAAATTGGTAGTTCTGAACGAGCCAGTAGGATTGCAGATCTTTTAGACCGCTTTAATATCGTAGCCAAAAAAGATTTATTCCCGAACCAATTATCAGGAGGTCAGCAACAATTGGTGGGTATTGCCCGGGCACTAGCTGCACAACCTTCTATTATTTTGGCCGATGAGCCAACAGGAAATCTGCAATCTGCACAGGCCGAAGAAATTATGGGCCTTTTTAAAAAGCTCAATGAAGAAGATGGCATTACCATTATCCAGGTTACCCATTCAGAAAAAAATGCGCAGTATGGTAGCCGGATATTACACATTGCTGATGGCCTTGTAAAAGAAGATGTACAGGTCAGTTAAATTGGTATAAAATTGGTTTATCAGGTAAATATTACCACAGTTATTTACCTGATAAACCGTGCTAATCAATTTTTGATATGTTTAAATATCCGCAATGCGAATTTAAAGTGTGGATAATGCAGTTGCTTTACTTTATGGAATACGCTTGCCGTGAATAGCTTTGAGCTGCTCGAGACTGCATCAAGTTCCTTGCTTAAAAATGCAGTAATGTTTAAAATGATCATGATCGATGCAAATAGGTAAAGCCCCATAAAAATACCAATACAGAGATGCATGGTGATAATGGCCAGTATCCAGTATTTTCTGAAAAACCCGGTAAAGGCCATAAAAGGATAAAGGATTTCGTGCACTACTGTAGCCCAGCCCATCAACATAAATATTTTTGGGTATTGTGCCATAAATGAAAAGTCAAAATTATTAAATGGCGGACGGGTTAAAGCTTTCCACATGCTTTCGCCATTCCACCAGTTTATGCCGATGGCTTTATGAAAGCCGCCAAAAAAATAAATAAAACACATCTGGATCTGTATAAAACGTAAGCAGAATCTTCTGAACTCCGGAGAGGCAGTTTTAAGCTTGAGCAGAAATTCGTCCAAAGAAAAATCAGTAACCGGCATAAAGGTGCAGAAGAACAGGGAAATGGTAGTAAAATAGTCCATTCCATATAAAAAGAACGTATTCGATTGTATGATACAGAGGTGGATAAATAAAGTGATAAGGGCAGAAAGCCTGGTGAAGAGGCCAAACAACATCGTGATGATAAAAAGCAGGTGGATCAATAAAATGAAATGAAGCATTTGGTTATCAGAACTAAACAAACCGCCCAAAATATCGTTAAACCAACTCAGCCGTGGAATAAATTTCAACCAGATAAAAGTTTCAGTAACCTCACGGTTCGAAAAACCCGATAACCCGAAAAACTGATGCATTTCAGCATAAATACTCAGTATAAAAATAATGCAATGTATGCTAACAGCTATCCTGAAAAAAGCAAAGACATTGGTTTGTATAGGTTTAAATAAGAAATGATCTAAAATCTTATTTGTTTTCGATATGATATTCATAAGCATACATAAATTGATAAACAGTATTTTTTGATTGGGTGTAATTGCGTAATGAAGGGGTAAGTACCAGCCCGAAAATAGCTTTGGCAGAAACCACATTTTCCAGCCCCTTCATCTGCTCTTGCATCATAAACCTAATCAGCGAATTTCTCAGGAGTTCCACATCAGTTTTGCCAATGGTTTCATAATAATTGCAAAGCCTAAGTCCAAGTTCATGGCTGTTTATCTGCGGTATCATGGTTATTTTCTGTTTGTTTTTAAGCGTGTATTCAAAAACGAGTTTGTAACTCGTTGGTACATTTGGAGCAAAAAAACCGTACCCTGTTTCTGTGCCGGTATAGGCGAGGTAGTAATTAAGGTAATCGTTAAATTTGTAATCCGTTTTTCCCAATACAAAATCGAGTTTCTTTTTGATTGGTTGATAGGTAGATTGTTCCATTTCAACCAATAAAATACCCTTATTATTCACAATGCAATCAAGCGTAGTGTCTATATTGACAAAAGAAAGCAGCAGGTAATGTATCAGCATTCCAGCGACCAGAATAATTTTTACAGGTGTTTTCATGGCGGTTTTATGATTAAAAGCTGAAAATTGAAGAAGTTTCTGGCTTATCATTATCTAGAATCAAATAAGCCAGAAACTGAATAACTTACTGGTACTTCGAAAGTACGGTGCTGAGTTGGGCAATTAATCTCTGATTTATAGCACCTGCTTGATTGGTTTTTGTAGCCACACTTCCCTGTGTTGCAACAGAACCATTATCACCATGACAAACAGAAATCTGTAAAGTACAATCGGCTGCTACCATACTGGCTTTACCGGCCCTGCCAGAAATTACTGCGGCGGTTAATTTTCCTGATGTTTGAATGTTGGTGAGCTTACCGGTAGAGGCAAGAACCGTTCCGCGTGAACCATAACTTTTTACATTGTACAATGATGAATCATACTGTTTTAAAATGTTGTTCATGGCTCTTTTATCTCTGGAAGAGATTTTTGTACCCGGAGCAATAGAAATTCCATTTTTTTCAATGGCTACCTGAGCTTGTGAAAGCTGTGCGCAAAAGATGAATGCGAATAATGCGATAATTTTTGAAGAAGTTTTCATTTTGATTAAGATTTAGGTGAAAAATTAAATTGTTTATTAGATTGTTCTAGAATCAGATACCAAAGTTATGGAGGTAACTGTTCCGGCTTTTAGTGTATTATTACGCATTTAATTGCGTGCAACTACTTTTCTTAACCGTATTTATACCTGTTGATTCTGGTAAAGCTGCTGCTTATTGTTTAGGAAAAATGACCATTATTGATACTTGGAGAGCACAGCTTTCAATTGAGAGATTAAACGTTGCCTGGTTTTTTCCGTAACTGGCATCGAATTGATATCCTTGATAACTCTGGTAGGATCGGTAGTATTGTCGAGTATAGCCTGTACGGTCATGTCGGCCGCAACCATGTTCGCTTTTCCGTTAACCAGGTCGGATGATATTTTATCCGTAATTTGGATTCTGGCCAGATTGCCTTTTTTACTGATCATTTTTCCGCCTGCATCGTAGCTTCTGATCTGGTAAAGCGATGCATCGTAATGTTTTAAAATATTGTTTACTGCCTCCTTATCCCGGGCTGATATTTTTGTTCCCGGAGCAATGGAGATCCCATTCTCTTTAATGCTGACCTGTGCTTTCGAAACTTGCGCGCCAACAATAAGGCCATACCATAAACTGAACTGAATTAATGTTTTCATTTTGATTTAAAATTAATTGGTGAATAAATTTTCTAGAATTGAAATCAAAATTATAATGGCTCTTTTGATATTATTCAATGTGTTATTATGCGAAGGATGAGGTATAATTACCTGTAATAAATAGTATTTATACCTATTGCCTCAACTCGCCCTGCCTGTTAACTTAGCATGAAATCAGCACCTTAAATCAAATAAAAAATGGAAAGAAAGCGTTATGCAAAAGAATTTGTGGCCGAAGACCTCCGGAGCCGCACACATTTTATCCCGCTCGAAACGGCAAACCGGTACATTGAGAATTTTCATAAAAACCGCACCGCACTTATTCCTAAAAATTTGGAGGAAGAAGACAGAAGGGTAGCCATTTTGCCATTTTCAGAAACCTTTAACATCAAAAGCGTTTCAAAGTTGTTAAGTAGGAGGGGTTGCGAAGGGCTCAGGATACATTTTGGACTCAACGATCATTCGCAGGTTGTACTGGTGTTAAGAGCCGTTGATGGTTTTGGGAATGATATTGTAGGCCCGGTTTCCGGACCTGGTAAGAAGGAACTTAAATTAATGGTCTTATCTGCCAATACCCATCACGGCAATGAAGATAATTTGGATACCTATAGTTTAGATGATTCTCAGCGTGTACCACCCTGGCCAGTTGTATCCATATAAGTAAATGCAGCAAGTCCAGAATTTTATATTATCCCAGTCTATTCTGCTGGCCTGTGTAATAGGTCTGTTCAGGTGGAACAATATTGGCACTACCTTTAAGCCTTTTCTGTTTTATTGTTTTTTAGATTGCCTTACTGAAATTACCGTATTTGTTTTGATTGTGAAGCACATTAATCCTTGCTTAATAATTAATATTTACCTGCTTTTGTCTGCTTTATTGCTGCTGTGGCAATTTGGCAACTGGTTTATCGTTAGCAAAAAATCAAAGATATTGCAGGGATTAGCCATCATCCTTTTGATTGTTTGGGGAGTAGATTATTTTATCCTCCACCAGCTGTCGGATAACAGTGGCTTTTTCCGTATCGTGTACTCGTTTATATTGGTAATGCTGTCTATCACCTGCTTAAATAAATTGATCACCCTGGTTGATGGGAATATCCTAAAAGACTCGAGATTTTTGATCTGCGTAGCCCTGATCGTATTTTTTACCTTTAATATTTTTATCGAAATCATTTATTTTAATTCGAGTTCTAGTATTATCTTTAAGGAAAATGTATTTGATATTAAGCGGGTTATCAATGTTTTTGCCAATCTGGTTTTTGCTTTAGCCGTGTTATGGATACCGAAGAAAAAGAATTTTATAATGCCGTATTAATTGCTGCTGCAATTATTGGATTCATTATGCTTTATTTTATTGTATCCATGATTATGCAGCACCGAAAAAGCCGGCGGTTATCAAAAGACAGGATATTGGCAGAAATCAAAACACTGGAAAACGAAAGGCGGAGGATTGCATCTGATCTGCATGATGAAATAGGACCATTGCTCTCTACTGTTAAATTCCAGATCGCCCATCTGGATGCAGATACTGATGAAATGCAACATTTGATCCGCTCATCAGGAAAGCATATTGATACCATTATTCAACGGATGCGCGAAATTTCGACCAATTTAATGCCCTATATGTTGGAAAGAAAGGGGCTGGTATGGGCCATTCAGGATTTTATTAACCGTGTGCAACAGAACGGAGCCCTTAAGATTGTGTTTAAACATCACCTCAATAAACGTTTAACAGCCGATATAGAACTGAACGTGTACCGCATTGTACAGGAAATTTTGCACAATACCATCAAACATGCAAAAGCAAATCTACTGATGATTGTTTTGGAAGAAAATGATGAGGTACTACGTTTGCAGACAACCGACGATGGTATCGGTTTTGATTTTCAGGAAATTATAAAGCAGAATTCCGGACTTGGTCTGCTCAACCTGCAAAGTCGTATAGAGGTAATGAAAGGTACGGTTAGAATACCTTCACCAAATAATGGGAAAGGAGTAACCTACACTTTTGAAATTCCGGTTAAAGCTGATAAAAAATGATGAATGAAGAAAAAATCAGAATTATTATTGCCGATGATCATGTGGTTTTCAGGGAAGGACTGGCCATGGTGCTCAGCAATAAAGATAACATAGAACTCGTAGGAGCTGCCGGTAACGGTGAGCAATTGGTAAAACTGGCCATAAATCTGAAACCCCATGTCGTAATAACCGATATCAAAATGCCGGTTATGGATGGCATTGAGGCTGTAAAACAAATGGTTAAACTTAATCCGGATCTGGGTATTATTGCACTTTCCATGTTTGATGAAGAAGATCTGATTGTAGAAATGTTAGAAGCAGGCGCAAGAGGATACCTGCTTAAAAATGCCGATAAAAATGATATTTACGATGCCATTACTGCAGTAGCAACAGGCAATAATTTTTATTGCAAAACCACCTCTGCCAAATTGGCTACCGTGATTGCCAAAAGCAGGGCAAAAAAGGATAACAGGCCCAGTGATGCTAATTTTTCTGAACGTGAAATCGAAATCATTAAGCTTATCTGCAAGGAATTTACTAACAAAAAAATTGCCGACCAGCTTTATCTTAGTGTCAGGACAGTTGAAGGATACCGGGCTAAATTATTGGAAAAAATGCAGGTTAAAAATTCAATTGGGCTGGCCATTCATGCTTTTCAGCTGGGAATCATCAGTGGCATAGAAGAAAATGGGTGAAAAAGCATTTGACAGGATGTTTTCATTAAATTTGTGTTTCACAAATAAAAATAAATGCAAAAAAACTTTACCGATCAGCTCGGAAGAGAAATTAAAATTAATTTTCCACCCAAACGGATTATTTCTGTTGTTCCTTCCCAAACAGAGCTGCTGTTTGATCTGGGGCTTGATCAGGAAATTATCGGATTAACCAAGTTTTGCATCCATCCGATAGAAAAGTTTGCAACGCGAACCAAAGTAGGAGGGACGAAAAAGCTTAATATCGATTTAATTAAAGATTTAAAACCAGATCTGATTATCGGCAACAAAGAAGAAAATACTCAGGGTGATATAGAAGAACTTGCAGAATATTTTCCTGTTTGGATGAGCGATATTTTTACCCTTGATGATGCCACGAAAACCATTGCCGCAATAGGGGCGCTGGTAGATCGTGAACCTGAAGCCAGTTACCTGAACCACCTGATTTCTGCCGGATTTAACGATCTGAAAACACTCGCATTACAACATCATATCGATAAAAAAGTGGCTTACCTTATCTGGCGAAAGCCATATATGGCCGCAGGAAAAAATACATTTATTGATGATGTTCTGCTGATTAACGGTATGACGAATGTGATTAAAGAGGAGCGTTATCCTACAGTAACGTTGGAAAAATTGAAAACGACAAATTGTGAACTGATTTTACTTTCATCAGAGCCTTATCCTTTTGGAGAAAAACATATCGAAGAAATACAGGCGGCCATACCCGGTGCTAAAATTATGCTGGTTGATGGCGAAATGTTCAGTTGGTATGGAAGCAGGTTGGTTAAAGCCGTTCAGTATTTTTTCGAATTCCAAAAACAAGTTTATTAATCATACCGTTTTAATTTTTGTAAATTGTAGCATAAAATAAAATTACCCCGTTTACACCACCATGAAAAAAATCTTAATATTATCTCTGTTTGTTGCTGTGATTTCGGGCTGTAGCCCTTTGAAAGATGCAAACCATACCAGTTCTGTTACCGCAAGCGGAACTATCCAAAAACTAGGAATGACAACCTTTCAATATGGCACACACCTGTTAAAAGCCGACAATAAAACTTACGCTATAAAAAGTGGCTCTATCAATCTTGATACTTATTTAGATAGAAAAGTGACCATAAAAGGAAGAAAAGTTAAAGGCTATCCGATTGATGGCGGACCTGAGCTGGTTGATGTAACACTGGTAAAATTTTAGGTCAGATGGAAATGTAAGACGGATAACGAGTGAGTTCACTCCATAGTATGTGTCTCACAAACCATCACTAATCAAATTTTTATAATTCATAAAAATTTGATTTTTCGATTTAGTTTCTATCTTTGCAATCCTTAAAGTATCCTAACTGCGGAAGTGGCGTAATTGGTAGCCGCACCAGACTTAGGATCTGGCGCTTCACGGCGTGGGGGTTCGAGTCCCTTCTTCCGCACGATAAGATCAACCGTTCCGATTTAAAAATCAGAGCGGTTTTTTTACGGCACAGCCCATCAATTTTTGTAATCATTATTACCCGAGCTATTTTTAACCACAGATGGTGTATTTGTTAGATATCCATCAATTTGTAACAGGTTGACTTTTTTACACGCTGTAAAAAAAATAGAAAAAATCCCACACGTCCCATCGGAAAGCCAATTCGCCAATTTGCGTTTTTCGTTTGGTAGGGGTATTAGGTGTTTTAAACATTAATACTTCACCTACCCTTGCCAACTAGACCTGATCAAAGTGGTTCCGATTTTTCATCGGAAAGAACGGAGAGCAGGGCTACACTATCCTAACTGCCACTAAACCTGCTTTCCAAAAAGAATAAAGACTTTAAACAATACCAATATTTTATTTCAGCAATAGCCCTGCTTTAAATTACAAGTCCCCATGGTCTGTGTCTCCACAGACCATCGCGAAAGTGTTTAGTAAATCTATTGAATAATTTTTTTCTCCTTAAAAACTAATTAGTTAGCCCTTTTTGATTAAAATAATCAACAAAATATCTTTAATGCCTTTTGATTATTCAATCTTGTTTCTATCTTTGCAGTCCTTACAACATCCTAACTGCGGAAGTGGCGTAATTGGTAGCCGCACCAGACTTAGGATCTGGCGCTTCACGGCGTGGGGGTTCGAGTCCCTTCTTCCGCACAACAAGATAAAGGCCGTTCCGATTTAAACATCGGAACGGTTTTGTTTTTAAAAAACATTGATTAATAAAAATTGATGTACTGTTTCGGTTGTGTCGATATATGGTTTATCTCATATCTCAATTCTCCGATCTAAAGCACATCTTAATATATCTCAGAAAAATGAATATTACACAGGAAAAAACCGGCAACTTAAATGCTGTTGTAAAAATCAAGATCGCACCTGCTGATTACACTGGAAAAGTAGAGAAAGCCATTAAAGATCAAGCTAAAAAAGCACAATTACCTGGTTTCCGTAAAGGAATGGTTCCTGCTGCCCACATTAAAAAAATGTATGGCAAAAGTATCCTGGTAGAAGAGGTTAACAACTTGTTAAACGATACCTTATCTAACTATATCGCTGAGCAAAAAATAGAAATTTTAGGTCAACCGCTTCCTAAAATGGACGATGAACGCGAATTTAAATGGGACAATACAGATGATTTCGAATTTGATTATGAGTTAGGTTTAGCGCCGGCTTTTGATGTAAATCTTTCATCTAAAGATAAATTTACTGAATACGTAATTAAAGCGGATCAGGAAACTTTAGAAAGCCGTATCAAAAATATCCGCCGTAGTTATGGTAAAATGACTAATCCAGAGGTTTCGGCTGATGATGATGTACTTTACGCCGAATTAAACCAGGTAACTGAAGATGGTACTGCTGTTGAAGGTGGTATTACCAGTACTGCAAGTGTTCGTTTAGATCAAATTAAAGATAAAAAGATTCTTAAATCACTAATTGGTTTAAAGAAAGATGACGAAGTAACCATCGACATCCAGAAAGCATTTGAAGATGCTGCCGTAATTGCAAAAGCTTTAAATATTTCAGAAGAAGAAGCAGCTGCTTTAAAGGCAAACTTCAAACTTCACGTTAAAAACGTTAACCGTTTAGAAGAATCTGACTTAAACCAGGAGTTTTTTGATAAATTATTTGGTGAGGGTACAGTAACCGACGAAGCTGGTTTCAAAGCTAAAATTACCGAAGAAGTAGAAGGTATGTTTAAACAGGATGCTGAACGTAAATTATCAAACGATATTTATGAAGCACTTTTAGCTAAACACACTTTTGAATTGCCTGATGAATTTTTACGTCGTTGGTTGAAAGCTACAAACGAAAAATTAACTGACGAAGAATTAGCTGAAGGTTATGATGATTTCGCTAAAAACCTTAAATGGACTTTAATCGAAAATAAAATCATTAAAGATAACAGCATTGAAATTAAATATGAGGATGTAGTTCAGGCGGCTAAAGCTAAATTAGATGCGCAGTTCAGGATGTACAGCCCAAGCCCGCTTCCTGAAGATCAACTGGCTCAATATGCTGTTCAGTTTTTACAGGAAAAAGAAAATGCAAACCGTGTTTTCGAAGAGGTAAAAGCATTAAAAACTTTCGAACAAATCAAATCTGTTGTCACTTTAGAGCAAAAAGATATTGATTACGATAAGTTTGTGGCGCTCGTGGAGAAAAAAGCATAGGGCATAGCGCCAGGAGCTTTAAATATTATATATAAAATCTTATTTTGCTATATGGCAAAATTTAGATTTCAAGACTTGCTAATTTGGCAGAGAGCTATTATAGTAGGCAATAAATTAATTGATATTTCTGAAAAATTAGAAGAAATAAAAAAGTTTAGATTCGCAGAGCAGCTTCGAGGAGCTGCTCTTAGCGTATCTAATAATATAGCAGAAGGGTCTGGTTCCAATTCCGCTGCCGATTTCAAACGTTTTTTAAACTATGCACATCGGTCTATTTTCGAAAATGCGAATATTCTTTTGGTGTTAAATTTAAGATTACTAGTTTCTGACAAGGATTTGGCAGATTTATTGGAAGATTTAGATATTTTAGCGAGAATAATTTCCAGCTTTTCTAAAAGTTTGAAGTAACGGAGTGCTATATTGTCATAGATTTCGATGTGGTATACTCTTTGTCTAAACCAACATAATTAAAATATTATTTATATTTTGGTTTTTTATTATTCACGAAACGATGGGGAACAGGAGCTCAAAACTCTATGCCCTCTGCTAAAAACTCATAACTCATGAACATAGATTCACAAGAATTCAGGAAATTTGCCGTTAAACATCAGGGAATTGGCGGTTTACACGTAGATAAATTTATTGCTCAGGCTAATTTGAATCCTAAGAGCATGACGCCATACATTATTGAAGAACGCCAGTTGAATGTAGCACAGATGGATGTTTTCTCAAGATTAATGATGGACCGTATTATCTTTTTAGGTGATGCCATTTACGATCAGAATGCCAACATTATCCAGGCACAGTTGTTGTTTTTACAATCTGCAGATGCCGATAGAGACATTCAGATCTATATTAACTCGCCAGGTGGTTCGGTTTATGCAGGTTTAGGTATTTACGATACCATGCAGTATATCCAGCCTGATGTAGCTACAATTTGTACCGGTATGGCAGCATCAATGGGTGCCGTTTTATTAGTGGCAGGCGCAAAAGGAAAACGTGCTGCATTGCCTCACTCAAGAGTAATGATCCACCAGCCATCAGGAGGTGCACAAGGTGTGGCATCTGATATGGAGATCAACCTGAGAGAAATGTTGAAATTAAAAAAAGAATTATACGATATTATTTCAGAGCACTCTGGTCAAACTTATGATTGGGTAGAGAAAGCTTCAGATCGCGATTACTGGATGACTGCCGATGAGGCAAAAGGTTTTGGTATGGTTGATGAAGTATTATCGAGAAACGCAAAGAAAGATGGCGAAACAAAATAAAGAATCCCGTTGCTCATTCTGCCATTCTGGCAAGCATGAAACTTTAATGCTGATTGAAGGCATGGATGCATTTATCTGTGATAAATGTGTTACCCAGGCCAATCAGTTGCTTGCGCAGGAATTAGGAACCAAAGGGACAAAAAATATTCAGGAGGCGATAAACTTATTAAAGCCTCTTGAAATTAAACAACACCTTGATCAATATGTAATTGGTCAGGATGATGCTAAAAAGGTGCTTTCTGTTGCCGTTTACAATCACTACAAGCGCTTAAATCAAAAAATTGATAAAGACGAGATTGAGATTGAAAAATCGAATATCATGTTGGTGGGCGAAACCGGAACGGGTAAAACGCTTTTGGCTAAAACCATTGCGAAAATTCTGCACGTGCCTTTCTGTATTTGCGATGCAACTGTTTTAACAGAAGCAGGTTATGTAGGTGAAGATGTGGAGAGTATCTTAACACGTTTGCTTCAGGCTGCAGATTATGATGTAACGGCTGCAGAACGTGGTATTGTATATATCGATGAGGTAGATAAAGTGGCACGTAAAAGCGATAATCCATCTATTACCCGTGATGTATCAGGTGAAGGTGTTCAACAGGCCTTATTGAAGATTTTAGAAGGTACGGTTGTTAACGTTCCACCCCAGGGCGGACGTAAGCATCCCGATCAGAAAATGATCCCGGTAAATACAAATAACATCTTATTTATTTGCGGTGGAGCTTTTGATGGTATCGAACGCAAAATTGCCAACCGTTTACGTACCCAGGCTGTAGGATATAAAGTAAAGAAAGATGAGACTGTATTGGATCTTAAAAATCTTTATAAATATATTACACCTCAGGATCTGAAATCATTCGGGTTAATTCCAGAATTAATTGGCCGTATACCAGTTCTTTCTCACTTAAATCCATTAGATAAAGAATCTTTAAGAAACATTTTAACCGCACCTAAAAATTCATTGATCAAGCAGTATGTTAAGCTTTTTGCTTACGAAGACGTGAAGCTTGTTTTTGATGAGGATGTTTTAAATTTTATTGTAGATAAAGCAATGGAATACAAACTTGGTGCACGTGGTTTAAGATCAATCTGTGAAGCGATTATGTTGGATGCGATGTTTGATACACCAACGCAGACGGATGTCAAGGAGTTGCACATCAATCTCGATTACGCGATAGAGAAATTTGAAAAGGCCGATTTTAAAAAGTTGCAGGCCGCTTAAAAAATCAAATCCTTCCCGTAATTCGGGGGGGATTTTTTGTAATACGCTTAGCGCATGGCGCATAGCGCTAAACTAATTGTTATGAACGAAGAAAAAGACATAAAAAAAGCCCAAGAAATAGTAGAAAAATCTAAAAAAGTAAAAGAAGTAGAAAGTCCCGTTAAATCTGGATTAAAATCCAAAGATGAAATTGTTAAAAACTGGCTACCGCGTTATACCGGCCGCCCTTTAGATCAATTTGGTGATTACATCCTGTTAACCAATTTCAGTAAATATGTAAGCATGTTTTCGGAATGGAACGATAATGCGCCGATTATGGGTTTAGATAAACCTATGCAGAGCGTTACCGCTAATGGTATTACGATTATCAACTTTGGTATGGGAAGTCCACTGGCAGCCACCATGATGGATTTATTAACGGCGATTAAGCCTAAAGCAGTTTTGTTTTTGGGTAAATGTGGCGGTTTAAAAAAGAAAAACCAATTAGGTGATTTAATCCTGCCAATTGCGGCCATTAGGGGAGAAGGTACCTCAAATGATTACCTGCCGGCAGAAGTACCTGCATTGCCTGCCTTCGCCTTGCAGAAAGCGATTTCTACCACCATTCGCGATCATGGTAGGGATTACTGGACCGGAACCTGTTACACCACCAACCGTAGGGTTTGGGAACACGACAAAGAGTTCAAAAAATACTTGAAAACTTTGAGGGCAATGGCGGTAGATATGGAAACAGCGACAATTTTCACCACGGCCTTTGCCAATAAAATCCCAGCTGGCGCATTACTTTTGGTCTCCGATCAACCGATGATCCCTGAAGGGGTTAAAACGGCAGAGAGCGATAGCACTGTTACCGAAAAATATGTAGAAACACATTTGCGTATTGGCATTGATTCTTTAAAACAGTTAATCAATAATGGATTAACAGTTAAACACTTGTTGTTTTAGGATGATAAAATCGTTGTCCTGAACTTGTTTCAGGATCTTTTAATTTAAGCTGTTGAAAGAAAAGATAGATGCTGGACAAATCCGATATCCATCGGTTCAGCATCACGCATTGGGTTAGGGCGGTCGTCATCCTGAACTTGTTTCAGATCTTTTAATTTGGGTTGTTGGAAAAAGATAGATGCTGAATAAATCCGATAGCCATCAGATCAGTATCACGCATTAGGTTCGGGCGATCGTTATCCTGAACTTGTTTCAGGATCTTTTAATCTGAGTTGTTAAAAGAAGAATAGATGCTGAAATAAGTCCGATAACCATCGGATCAGTATCACGCATTAGGTTCGGGCGATCGTCATCCTGAACTTGTTTCAGGATCTTTTAATCTGAGTTGTTAAAAGAAAAATAGATGCTGAAATAAATCCGATAACCATCAGATCAGCATGACGTAGTCTTTAAATTTAAGCTGTAGAGCCTGGGAGGTAACCATAGGTCACCAGGTCATCTTGATTATGGATGGTATAGTTGCATCTGTTATGCAGCAGTACAATGCGGTCAGAAACATCTAAAATAGACTTGTAGTAATGATCAGTAATAATAAAGCCTTTATCTGCTTTTGATTTATTAATATGCTTTTTTAACTCTTCTATCCATAAAGGTGATAATTGCGAGAATGGCTCATCAAGAAGTATATATTGCGCGTCGCTGTAAATTATTAATAAACATTCGATAAACCTGCGTTCTCCACCAGATAGGTTATAGAATTTAGTGTTTAAATATTTTTTTACAAATTCGAATTGTTGTAATTCAGCACGCTGTTTTTTGCAAAAGGTATCGATGGCCTGCAAAACAGTGATCTTGCCTGGGATGAAATTATCTTGAGGCAAATAGGACAGGTTCTTAGATAGGTAACCTTTTTTATATACTTTATTATTTATATTAAGGTACTTGAAGTTCGCTTTTACGCTTCCAAAAATGATTTTTAATAAGGTTGATTTACCTGATCCATTCCTGCCCAATAAACCAACTACTTCGCCAGTTTTACAGTTTAGGTAAACACTGCTTAATACTTCGCGGTCTGCAAAAGATTGGTTAACACTGTCGATAGAAAGTTCCTGCATATTGATGATAAAATTAAAATTCCGACAAAAACTATTAAATCATATAAAACCAGGTTTATCATAATTTTTCTAAATCCTATTCCCTGATTTTTGAAATAATATGCAGTAGATTGATAAAACATGAAGTATATGGCTATAGAAAATAACCAGCCGATAAATTTGATAAATAGCGCAAAGGTGTAAATCCCTGGCTCCTTAAAACCATTTAAAATGAAAAATACCGATGTGAGTAAGCTAACCAATACATTCCATAAAAAAATGGGCTTGTATATAGTTAAGGATTTTTTGAGTAAACCAATCGACATGATTTAAAGATATAAAATCATAACGATAAATTTAGTTGTCTGTAAATAAAAAAGATAGCTAGCGTGTAATCGTCATTTCTACCGTATCGGAGAAATGTAATAAACAAAAAAAGACCAGCCTTAGCCGATCTTTTAATATTGATATACATCTAATCTCTTATCCTAAATAAGATTTTAAGATTTTGCTTCTTGAAGTATGACGTAAGCGTTGTAATGCTTTATCTTTAATCTGACGAACGCGCTCGCGTGTTAAATTAAATTTCTCACCAATCTCCTCTAACGAAAGTGGGTGGTTAGAACCTAAGCCGAAGAATAAAACAATAATTTCTCTTTCTCTTTCAGTTAGAGTAGATAAAGAACGTTTAATCTCTTCTGACAATGATTCGTTGATCAATGAACTATCCGTATTTGGTTCATGGTTTTCCAATACATCCAATAATGTGTTTTCTTCACCTTGAACGAAAGGAGCATCCATGGATACGTGACGGCCAGAGTTGCTTAAAGTATCTGAGATTTTATCTACAGTTGTCTCTAAAATATCTGCTAATTCTTCCGGAGAAGGCTCACGCTCGTATTCCTGCTCTAGCTTAGAAAAAGCTTTACTGATTTTACTTAAGGAACCAACCTGGTTTAAAGGCAAACGCACAATACGGCTTTGCTCGGCAATTGCCTGTAAAATAGATTGACGGATCCACCAAACTGCATAAGAAATGAACTTGAAACCTTTGGTTTCATCAAAACGTTTTGCCGCTTTAATTAAACCTAAGTTCCCCTCATTAATCAAGTCTCCTAAAGTTAAACCCTGATTTTGATATTGTTTTGCAACAGACACAACGAAACGTAAGTTGGTTTTAGTTAAGCGCTCTAATGCAGCCTGATCGCCCTCACGAATCTTCCTTGCTAAAATTACTTCCTCTTCTGCTGTTATTAAATCTACTTTACCAATTTCGTGTAGGTATTTATCTAACGACTGACTTTCACGGTTGGTTATGGATTGCGTTATCTTGAGTTGTCTCATTTATACGTTTTGTGTGCTCTTTAATTATTGAAGTGTGCAAAGTTACGAAATTGTATGGCAATCCGAAAGGATAAAATGCTGAAAATGTTACTGTTTGCACATGTTTTTTATACTTTTACTTACAACAAAAATCATTCCAAGAAAGTTTTTGACATATTTTCACCTATACCAAGGCTTGTAGCTGCTTTTCGATTATTATTTATTGTAAATCAATAAATATATTTTGATTTATAATAATTAAATTTTTATGTTTGCCCTGTAAATAATTAAATAAATATGACGTTTCATTAAATTCAGTTATTTAGTGCAGATAACAAAAGCCATAATGTCCTGGTAGTTTTTTCAGGCAAAAAAATTAAAATCAAAAGAGAAATTATTTTAAGAATTATCAATGAATACGCTTACTTTGACCATCAGGAATTCTGCTATTACCTTAATTGCACTTTGTATAATTACAGCAACGGTACATTTTGTATATGCTTTTATAGATTATAATAACCAGTCGCTCAGTTTCCATGTAAAGAAAACTGCAGAAGTTCAGGTCGAAAATTTTAATGGTTTAAAATTCAAAAATAAACAAATTGGTGAGCTGGAAATTAAACCCACAATAATCCAGGCTATAATACTTGAGGATGGTATGTTCAATGACGGAGGCGCCGCCATGTTTTTTTACCTGATTTCATGCCTTATAGTGCTTAAAAAAATTAAAAATAAGGTAATTACTTTAGAAAGTTTAACGGAAAAGAACATCGTCAAAATTGTATGGGTAGCAGCAGGACTCTTCTTTGCACTCTATTTTTTGATCAGAATACTTCTTAATGAATATGTTGATTCCTTAACCATGGGGCAATTTAAGCATGATGATAATTTGCGGGCTTATCTGGGTTTTGCCGTTCTTGGTACTGTCATTTTTAATGCTATTTATGGTCTTATTCGATATACGAAAAAACTTAAACGAGAAAATGATTTAACGATATAGCGATGAATAAAATTTTAAAAGTTTTTAGATATGCAGGTTTTAGCCTCGTTTTTATTGCATTAGTATCTATTATTAGCCATTTATTTTCAGCGTACAGTGATTATAAAGATGGAGCGATATCTTTTAATGTAGTAGAGAAAAATGTGAAGCCGGAAGCCAAGATTATTGGTGGAGCAAAATTTACAAATAAGTATGTGGGTACCTATCAATTTAAACCCACTTTTGTGCAGGCTATCCTTTTGTCAGATAATGCTGTTAGCAATATTGGCGCTGGTATTGTATTTTATTTAATTCTTGGAGTTACGATCTTAATTATTGCATACACCTGGCCAAATTCTATTGAAAAGTTAACTGAAAGTACATTATGGCAATTTGTATGTGCAGGAGGTATTTTGTTCATGGTTTTAAAAGGTGCTGTGGTACTATTAATTGATAAATACGTATTGCAGTTAACCAATAATCAATTTGGTATTCCAAGTTTTCATCAGGAATCCATTAATTTTAGTATGCTCTCATTGATAGCTATACTCACCATCATTTATGAACTGCTTTCTTATTCTAGAAAGCTAAAACAAGAAAATGATTTAACCATATAATATGTGGAAAATATCTAGATTAATTAAAATTTCAGGATTTGTGTTGGTCACATCTGTTCTGATCTCATTTGTCTTTCATTTTATTTTTGCGTTTCGAGATTATAAGCAGGGTAAATTGTTTGTGGCCGTAGAGGACCGTGTTTCAGTCGAAAAAGATTCAGTGATAAACAGCATGAAATTTAAGAACTTCAATTTCGGATGCATTGAGATTAAGCCTACGTTTGAACAGGCTATTATTTTAGAAAATGAAATTTTTAAAGATTCTGGTGCAACTGCTTTTTTTTATTTGCTATCTGGAATATTTCTTTTGGTTATTTCTAATAAAAGCCAAAATTTGTTAGGGGAGATAACTCAGAAAAATATCTATAACTACATTGCTTCGGGTATATTATTGTACATAAGCTGTCAGTTTGCTTTTGCCATCTTTTTAAGGTTTTATGTTAAGGGGATTACTCATAATACATTTACCTATTATGACAGAGGATGTTTCTCAAATTTAACTTTATTGGGCCTTTTGATATTAGGAAATGCAGTTTTTCAACTTTTAATACAAGTAAGTAAACTTCAGGAAGAAAATGATTTGACGATATGAGTAGGTTTCAGCTTAAACATTCCTAATTTTACGGATCTTACAATGCCAATAATAATCAACTTAGATGTAATGCTTGCCCGTCGCAAAATGTCGCTTACCGAATTGAGTGAGCGGGTAGGGATTACGATGTCTAATTTATCGATATTAAAAACCGGTAAGGCGAAGGCGATCCGTTTGGAGACTTTGGAGTCTATCTGTGCAGTTTTAGAGTGCCAGCCGGGCGATATTTTGGAGTTTCGGGGAGAGTAACTTACGAAGTCTAAAAAGGCTGAAGCCTGGAAAGGACTTCTTAAGTTTAGCGATGATTTTTTTTGGCGAAGTACGACGAACCCAAGTTAAATAAACCTGATAGAACGGAAAGCCCGGAGCGAAGCATGAGTGAGGACTTGAAGGGATAGCAGGACTATCGTCTGCCATTAACACTGAACCTTAAATTTCCAGAAAAATTGACCACCTAAGGCATCTTAGTACATTTAGGTCAAATTGCTATTAGATTTAGATCTACCGGGGGTTTCTGGTCATGATAGTTTAAAGAACACTCCATCCTGCGGACACCCCTCTAAAAGAGGGGAATAAAAAAACCTTCCAGTTTTCACTGAAAGGTTTATACGATATGATAATGCTTTAAGCTTATTACGCTTGTTCAGCCAATACTTTAGTTACTAAATCAGCAGCTTCTTTTAAAGCGATTGCTGAATAAACCTGTAAGCCAGACTCATCGATTAATTTTTTAGCTTCTTCAGCATTTGTACCTTGTAAACGGCAGATAATTGGCACAGGGATATTACCGATTTCTTTATAAGCATCGATTACACCTTGAGCAACACGGTCGCAACGAACGATACCGCCGAAAATATTGATCAAAATTGCTTTAACGTTAGGGTCTTTCAAAATAATGTTGAAAGCCGCTTTAACCGTTTGCGCATTTGCAGTTCCACCAACATCTAAAAAGTTAGCAGGCTCACCACCAGCCAGTTTGATGATATCCATGGTAGCCATTGCTAAACCAGCACCGTTAACCATACAACCTACGTTACCATCAAGGTTAACGAAGTTTAGGTTCGAGGCACTTGCTTCAACTTCCATTGGATCTTCTTCCGTAACGTCGCGCATTGCTGCATAATCAGGGTGACGGAATAATGCGTTTTCATCTAAATTCACTTTAGCATCAACAGCAATTACTTTATCATCAGAAGTTTTTAATACCGGGTTAATTTCGAACATTGAAGAATCGGTTGCTTCGTAAGCTTTGTATAAAGCAGTAACGAATTTTACCATTTCTTTGAAAGCGTTACCGCTAACACCTAAGTTGAAAGCAATTTTACGTGCCTGGAAACCTTGTAAACCAACTTTAGGATCAATTTCTTCTTTAAAAATTAAGTGTGGCGTATGCTCTGCAACTTCTTCGATATCCATACCACCTTCGGTGCTGTACATGATGATATTGCGACCTTTTGCACGATCTAACAATACAGAAATGTAGAATTCTTTGGTTTCAGAAGCACCTGGATAATAAACATCCTGAGCCACTAAAATTTTGTTCACTTTTTTACCTTCAGGACCGGTTTGAGGAGTAATCAACTGCATGCCGATAATGTCGGTTGCACGTTGTTTAACTTCATCAAGGTTTTTGGCTAATTTTACACCACCACCTTTACCGCGACCACCAGCGTGGATTTGCGCTTTAATTACAACCCAGTCAGAATTGTAATCTACTTTCAGTTGTTTAGCAGCCTCAACAGCTTGCTCAGGAGTATCGGCAACAATTCCTTCTTGAACGTTAACACCGAAACTTTTTAATATCTGTTTACCCTGGTATTCGTGAATATTCATCTGTTTATATTTTTGTCTTTATCTGTCAGATGGAGCCTATTACTATTGAAATAATTATTTTAATAGTATCGGGTTCATTTGCTACAAAATTTGCCCAAAGCTACAATTTCAAACCCTTTAAACAAATAGCAATTGCCGATTTTTTAAGAAAATGAACGTTTTATGTTAATCGGGAAAAAGCCTGAAGTAAGGACGATGGTTATTTTGTTTGAACATCCTTTATTATATTAAATTTTTAAAATCAAAGCATGGTTTCTAGGTGTTCTACAACACTTTTTTAGCCAAATTTTTAATTTCATCTTTAATTTTTTGGTCAAAAACAGCTTTTAAAACTCCGGTTTTCAAGTTGTAAACAAAATATTCAACTTCATCTTTGTCGTTAAATTCTTTATCACCATTCGAATCTTTGATTAGATCCATTAATATTAAATCATGTTTGTCATCTATTTTCCAGCTGCTCAGGTCATAATTGTTTGGAGATATTCTGGTAAAAGACTTTCCCTGCAGGTTAGAGAGATAAAGTTTTTTTGGATCTTTAGGTGTTAATTTTTTATCTCCATCATTATCCGAATCGGTAATGTCATAATAGATAAATTGGTCGGATAACGTTGTTTGTCGATTGTTGGGATTTTCTGAATGGCCAATGCTGAAAGAATTAATAATCATTTTTGCGTTTGTTAGCAATTCACTTTTACCTGAAATAATGTTGTAAAAGATGAGGTTCCAATGATTTGTACTCACTTCCCTTTTATAGCTTTCATTGTCATCATTATCATTTAATTTTAATGGGTATAGAAGGATATCTGTTTTATGGATAATGATTGGAGAGCCATATTGGACTTTCGGCTGACTCTTTATTTGTGTGTTAGTGGTTACATCTGTAGAGATAGTTTTACTGTCTTCGGTACAGGCTGAAGCAAGTATGATTAGACCTAATAATGTTGTTGTGATTACTTTTTTCATTGTCGTTAATTTTGGTGAGTGTAATTTAAACAAAAATAAAGTTGTTGTGAATTTTGCCTCCCAAGGCACATAACATAGCAGAATGATAAAACGATAGTTACATCACAATCTTAGTTTCCTGCAAACGGCGTTCCGAAGATACCAACCGCCAATTCTGCCCAGATGAGGAATAACGCGATCAAAATGACAATGAGAACTATTGTTCTTAACTTGCCGGTTTTTAAGTTTCTGATCACCAGTTCTATAGCCAAACACGTGCTGAGCAATAAAATTCCTGCGGTTACAAAATCGGATAGCGTCCAATTCACTTCATTTGTAAATTGCATAGCAACTAGTGGAATGGCCAATATGCATGCTGTTACGCTTAAAAAGATGATCATTCTTAGTTTGCCTGAGCTAAGTGTTTCTTGATTTTTCATGATTTTTATAATTGTAATATCTGATTTAAATCGTTAATAATTAAACCTTTGCTTCCCGGTGCGAAATTGCACCGGGAAAACTAAATCCAACAAAAGTTCAGCAAAGGCGAGAGGTTAATTACAATAGATTTTGATTTAATCCTTTAAATGAAAGTGTCAGTTGCTCTTCTTTTTTATAAAGGACAGATTTACCCGCAACCTTACCTAATTTATATTTCATCTTGTTGAAATAGCGATAAAAGTTAAGCTTACCTGCTTTAAATAATGTTTTATGTGCCAGCCAAACCACTAAACTTGTACAGAGGAAGAAGCAAGAATAGGCATGGTAAGCAATCCACTTTGAAACGGCATTTTTTTGGCTGAAAATAATGTAGAGGCGTTCTCTTTGAAAAGTAATGTGAGCCGCCTCATCAATCAGGATATCGGTACAGATCTGTTTGAGCAATATGCAGTTTGAGGCATCTTTAAGTGCCTGGTAAAATATTTGTGCGGCGCTTTCTACGGTAATTACAGCGATTGTCCAAAGCTCCATGTTGGTGTTGAAATACCTTATTTTCCTGAATAAGGTATCGCCCCAATCTTTCGTAATTCTCTGTTCTCCAATTAAATCGAGGTATTTACCTAAGTTGTTGCCATGTTTTTGCTCTTCTTTAATGAAAAGTTTAACAGCCTCCAGGTATTCTTCATCATTTATAGTTTTCGCATATTTTTTTGAAGCGTTGATCAAATGTTTGCCTTCTGACGTTTCACCAAGCTGCCAGGCCTGCAGCGACTTTAGAATATTTTGTTTTTCTGAATCCAAAATTTCCGGTTTTAGTGTCCAATCTATCCTATTAATTTTGGTGTTATTTGAGAAATGATTCGTCCAATATGCTGAGATATGTATTTTCATGATATTGCTGATTAATTTTTATTCTTCGTCGGTTGTAGGCTGAAAATTTGGTGAATAGTACGGTTCAAAACGAACCACGATAATGCCATTAATGCCGAAGCCATGGCCATTATTTTATATCTTCTATCCATTTTGTTTTTATTTGTTCAAACCAAAATATTCTGCCGTATTCCAGTCCTGTAAATTCCAGGATAACCAGCTCGATTTTTCGTAACGCGCTTTAAAGTAACCAATCCTTTGGTCTAATTTTCTCATCAGTACTTCTTCTGGTTGACCTGCTTTGGCAACTTCCGAATCGTTATTAGTTGAAGGATGGATTTTTGAACGGTTTTTATCCAAAAATGGAAGTGTTTTTTCTGATAAGGAGGTTAAATAGTAAGGGTCGATAGAAACGACATCAACATGGTTTAGGTTATACTTCACAATTAAAACATCCCAGTTAATAAAGGTAAAAGTCAACAACAGCGCAAACCAGATATTTCCATTTACCTTGAAAAGATAGAATATGGTTTTCTGTTTGGCTACTTTAAAATAAACCGTTGCCAGGCCAATGATACAAAGGGTGGCAAATACCAATACCCCTATCCGTTTATGCGTTAAGCCATGAAATTCGATATAATAGCCATCACGGATAAATACTGATATGATCAGGATAAAATTCTGAACCATCCAGGTATAGGCTAATAACCTTAATGTTCTGCTTTTGTGGTAAAAGTTTAAGTTCCCCCTAAAATAATAGAGAATTATTGCCATGGCCATTACAATGCTGAAGATTAATGAATTTGTGCCCTGGTGTAATTCTCCCGAAAAATTGCCTGAAGGTTCATAGCCAAACCAAAGTGTAGTAATATCAATAGCATTTAACATTAGCAACAACAGGTTAAGTGCGGCGAAAGAAATAATGCCTACGATGTATTCCGTTTTTAGTGCCATTTTTCGCGTTAACAGGTTGCCGGTAAACGTTTGTACAATATTGTACCATATTGTTTTCTGAGCTAAGCTTCTTCTGATCCGTACCAATTGCTCTTTACATTTCAGTTCAGCTTTTTCGAGGCTTTTATTAAAAAATGCCAGCAATAAACCACTGGTTAAAATCAGGCCAAAAATGAAGTGCATAATGCGTCCGATACTTAAATCCTTGAAAAAGAAATGAAGCATATTTTCGAAGAAATTACCAATGCTGGTGAGCAGCGCCTCTGCATAATGAGCAAAAACATTGCTGGCTGCGGCATATAAGCAGGCAAAAATGGTTACAATGATTACCGGGATAAAAATGTATTTGATTAAGGTGAAAACAGGCTTCAGTTTAAAATTACCGATGCTGATTTTACTTAAATTTTGAATTGCATTGAAAGGAACGGTTACCATCTGTAAAATTGCTGCAAGAAAAGCAGTGAAAATTGTTCTGATCTGTTGATTATGACTAAAACCAATAAACAGTAAAAGACTGATGTAATAAGTTGCTACTGATAAATCGGAGTTGTTGATTACCACCAGCACTGCGGCCAGTAAATGTGCTAAGCCATAAATTTTAAATTTGGTGCTTTTTACTACGTCTGGGTTGATAAAAGTAATAATCAAAAGATAGATGCTATAGATGAGTAAATTAACAGCTAAGCGTTCTTTCCAAAAGAGAAAAGTAAATAACAGGCCGCCTAGTAGGACAGATAGCAGCAAGAGGTTGGATTTATTTTTCATTTTACAATGTGATTGTGGTTATAATTAAAAAGTACATAATGGCAATAGGAATATTAATAAGTTGAAGTAATATGGTCGATATGGAGGATGTCCTGTTTGATGTGTAGAGGAAACATGAAATAATCAGGGCAAGCATTACAAATAGATTAATCAAAATGGCAATAGAAATGTATATCATGCCAAAAGAAATCAGAAATTGGGTCCTGAAAATACAAAAGCTAATAAATAGGGCAGTTCCCCCAATAAAAGAAACCAGTGTGGTTTTCTTTCCAATTTTAATAATTAAAAATTCTAGTGATTTCATTCTTTAAAAGTGCTTTGTATTTCAAAGTGTATGGTCAAAAAAAATAGTTATAGCTTTTTAATCATTTTTTCAAGTGCATCTAAATGTGCCTTAAAAGCTTGTTTGCCCAATGCGGTAATGGAGTAGGTGGTGCTGGTTTTGCGGCCAATAAAACCTTTGTGTACTTTAATAAAATCAGCCTGTTCCAAAGTATTCAGGTGGGAGGCCAGGTTACCATCAGTCAGCTCAAGCATTTGTTTCAGGTCGTTAAAACCAATTTCGTTGTTTACCACCAGGACAGACATCACGCCTAACCTGATCCGGCTATCGAATATTTTATTTAAATCTGCTATCGGGTTTTTCATCCTTACTGACCTCTCTCATATTTAAAATACATTAAAAGACCATAAACAATGTGTAGTATCCCAAAGCCAAAAGCCCAAAAAATTAACCCGTAACCCACGTAAAACATACATATCAATCCAAGTATTACCTCGCAAAGTCCCAGGTAGCGAATGTCGCTATAAGTATATTTACTGGCATTAATAAGTGCTAAACCATAAAAAATTAAACAACTCGGGGCAATAATGGTATAGGTGTTAGGATGGTTAATCAATAAAGCAATAATGAATAAACCTCCTGCAACCAATGGAATAAATAAGTTAATTAAAAGTGATTTAGAGGTCTTGTCCCAGATGGGAAGATTGTTTTTCTGACTTTTCCTGTAGGTAAATAGAAGGCCGCCGGCTAAGGCAATCACTAAAACAAAGATGCCCAGTTTTATCAGGTTAAACTCCAGGTCCATTTCTCCATCTATACCATAGCCATAACCCCGTTTATTAATGAATTTGTTAATTTCATCGTTTGCAAAATAAGCCCCGATTAAAGCAATCACGCCTGCAAAAACACCAGATAATCCGCTCAAAGAAATAAATCTTGATGACCTGTCCATCATCTGTCTGATATCTTTTAGGGTATTCAATTGTTCTTCCGGACTATTCATTTTAAAAGTGCTTTGTTTTTCAAAGTTAAATAAGAAAATGATAATTGCAAATCTTTTTTATTTTTTATTGGTTAATGTGAGGTTGGTAGTTGGTTAATGGCCAAAAAGTTCATGGTTAATAGTCTGAATATTTAAGCGATACATTCGTTTGTAATTATATGATAATCAATGTTCTATAAATGGTGGGTATTGACGGTTTAAGCTAATCAACTATTAGGTGATTATTTATGAATCAAGAAACAACAAAACTATTGCACCATTAATCATGAACTAATAAACCATCAACTATGAACCAATAACCATTGGCCAATGAACTATTGAACTAACAAACCATTTTACTAAATTTGAACCATGCTAAAAGCCACTGGAATAAGAAAATCGTACGGAAATCTACAAATTTTAAAAGGGGTAAATTTTGAAGTACAAAAAGGGGAGATTGTAAGTATTATTGGACCATCTGGTGCAGGTAAAAGTACTTTATTACATATTTTAGGAACATTAGATAAACCTGATGAAGGATTTGTAGAATTAAAAGGTACAGTTATAAATAAATTGAATGGCGATTTGTTGAGTATTTTCCGAAATCAGAACATCGGTTTTGTATTTCAGTTTCATCATTTGTTGCCAGAATTTAGTGCCATTGAAAATATCTGCATTCCTGCATTTATTGCCAAAACCAATAAAAAACAGGCTGAAAATAGGGCGCTTGAGCTACTAGATCTGTTTGGGCTTAAAGATAGGGGGCAGCATAAGCCCAATCAGCTGTCTGGGGGTGAACAACAAAGGGTGGCCATTGCCAGAGCACTGATCAATAATCCTTCGATTATATTGGCAGATGAGCCTTCAGGGAATTTGGACTCCGAAAATGCAGCAGGATTACACCAGCTGTTTGTGACTTTGCGCGATAATTTCCAGCAAACATTTGTAATTGTTACGCACAACGAACACCTTGCAAAAACCAGCGACCGTGTAGTGAGCATGAAAGACGGTTTAATTGTCTAAGGTTATGATCATTCTCTAATTCACTCACTTAATCACTCATTAATTACTAATTTACTCATTCAATCATTATACCTTGAAAATACTGATAACAGGAGGGAACAATGCCAAAGCTTTGAAGCTGATGAAAGCATTCCCCAGCCATTTTGTGCTGTTGGCCGATTATGGTGATGTGCCGGCGATAGTTACTGAAAACTATGCCTTTTCATCGCTGGGGCTGCTCAATAAAGATAGTATTGCTCATATGCTATTAAATTTTTGCATCACAGAAGCCATAGATTGTATCATTCCTCTGCACGAGTATGAAGTTGTGCCTCTGGCTAAATCTGCAGTGCTTTTTGGTGAGTATGGAATCCAGGTGCTTTTGCCCGATGCTGATGTAATTGCTGACTATTTGACTACAGAAAAGGTTACTCGTCAAAATTTTGCCGTGTTTGTTCATGGCGAACGGATTTTTTCAACCGAAGAGCATTTTGTTCCTAAAAATGGATCTTCAAACCTGAATGGCGTTTTTAGCTATAACCATACTAATGACCTAAAACTTTTTACAATTTAATATGGATGTATATCAATATGTTACAGACAAACAAGCTGTCATTTTTGAGTTAGATAATGTACTTTTTCCTGAAAAAGACTATTTATTACAGGTTTATTACCTTTTTGCACAGTTTATAGAATATACGGAACAAAAAAATGCGCAGCCCATCATCAATTTTATGCAGGCTGAATATGAAAATAACGGAACGGATGTGCTTTTCGAAAAAACAGCTAAACAATTTGGGATTGATGAAAAATATAAATACAATTTCGATCTCCTGCATTTAAATGCCCGTTTGCCACTTAAGTTGCTGCTCTTTAAAAATATGCTTGAGTTTATGCAGGAGTTGGTTGTAAACCGTAAACAGATCTTTATTGTAACGGCTGGTAATCCGGAACAACAACTTAATAAAATTAAGCAAACAGAGTGGAATGGGCTGGAGCAATATCTTACCGTATATTTTGTTAATGAACTTGGTCAATCTAAAGCAGAAATTTTTCAGAACATACTAAACAGCAATAATTTATCGCCTAACCAAGCGTTAGTTGTTGGTGCAAATAAATTTGATGAGCAACAATCTAAACTAATTAATTTGCCGTATATTGTGTCACTAGAAATTTACAAGTAAATATGCTTAGAAAATTTATTTCGCAAAATGCATTTTTATATGCTTTGCTTATTGTGGTTGGATTTACCGTGTCGTGTAAAAAATCGAATAATAATCCTGACGCCAATACAGATGTTGAATCCAACCTGTTGCAAACACCAACCAGCGATCGGACACTACTCACTAAAGACTCTATCTTTCTTTACGCCAAGCAAACCTATTATTGGAATAAGAGTTTGCCTACTTACGATAAATTCAATCCAAGAGCTTTTTCATCCAACGAGAAATTGTTGTATGCAATGACTCAGATTGCAATTAATCCGCAAACAAACAAACCATACGAATATGTAGAGCGTTCAACCTCTCCTAAATATTCTTTTATAGATGATGGCTCTGTTGCTGGTCAGTTGGGGGGCGTGAATGGTGATTTTGGATTTTCGGTGTTTTTTGCAGGAGATAACGATTTGAGGATTAAATATGTGTATGCTGCATCACCTGCTGCCGGTCAGGGACTAAAAAGAGGGTATCAGATTATAAAAATTAATGGTAATTCAACCATAAATACTAGTGATGCCAGTATTAATTATGTAGTGAATGCGATTTTTGGATCTAACACTACTGTTGCCTTAACTGTTTTAAAACCTGATCAGACCACTCAGGATGTAACGGTAACTAAGGCTGAATATAATGTTAACCCAATATTATTTAGTAAGACATATACTATTGGCGCTAAAAAAGTGGGGTATATTGTTTTTAACACCTTTACAACAAATTCTGCAACCTTGTTAGATAAGGCTTTCAGTCAATTCACTACGGATGGTATTACCGAGCTGATTGTAGATTTAAGGTATAATGGTGGTGGATCGGTACAAACATCAGAGGCCTTTGCCAACCTGATTGCACCTTCTACACAAAATGGTAAAGTAATGTATACTACTTACTGGACACAAACTATGCAGGATGATCAAGCCACAATTCTTCAGAACCAAAAGTTTTATGCTAAAGGTAATGATGGGGTAACACGGATGTATTCTTATTTTGATTATTCTTATAAACCTACAGTTGCAGCCGGAAACCAGGAGGTTTTTGCTAAACGTGGTTCGCTTAATGGCTTAACAAGAGTTTACTTTATTGTAACAGGTGGAACAGCATCTGCCAGTGAGTTGTTGATTAACAATTTGAAACCTGTAATCGATGTTAAATTGATCGGCAAGAAAACTTATGGCAAACCAGTTGGTTTTTTCTCCATCCGCATAGATAAAAACGACTTGTATATTCCACAGTTTGAAACCAAAAATCAATTAAATCAAGGTGGTTACTTTGATGGAATGGCTGTTGATAAAGATATTTTTGATGATGTAACCAAAGATTTTGGAGATCCTACAGAAAAACTATTGGCACAGGCTTTATATTATTCTGCCAATGGAAATTTCTCTGCTTTACTGAAAGACAATACCATTAGCAGTACATCACCACTATCTAAAACCCGTGTTGAAGATTTGTCTGGCAAAATGGACCATGATTTTAAAGGAATGGTTGAAACCAGAAAGCTGAAGTTTAAATAATTTTCTGAAAGGGCCAGTTTTGTATCTCAAATCTGGCCCTTTTTATATTGTTACTGCAATATTTGAGTAAATAAGTATTGCTTTTTTTATAAAAAATTGATAAGCTTGTTTAACATTAATCGTTAAAGAGACTCATGCCAATAGAAATTGTAGAAAAGGAACATATTAGTTATTTAAATATCATCAATGCTAAGGAAGATCACTCCCATGAACTGCAAACCAAACTTGATGAAGCGCAAAGGTTAGGTAATGAATTTAAATCAAAAGCCGTCATTACTTTTAATACAACCATCGGTCCGAAACGTGTTGATACAACAGTTTGGGCAGTAACAGAGAAATATATACAGCTAAAAAACAATATTCATATTCCGTTAAAAAGTTTAATAGACATTGATTTTTAAGCTTGCTTTAAGGAAATAAATCATCCCGAATTTATTTAACCTTATCAGATTATGAGCACGCTACATAAAATTGCCTTAACTTTTATTAAATCTATCGGTCCGGTAACGGCCAAAAACCTTCTTGCCTATTGCGGAAGTGCTGAGCAAATATTTTCGGCAAATAAAAAACAGCTCTTGCAGATTCCGGGCATTGGAGAAAAAACAATTGAAGCCATTCGTGGTACCGATGCCTTGATCAGGGCCAGGCAAGAATTGGATTTTATTGAAAAACATGGGATAGAAGTATTGTTTTTTTCAGACGAGAGATATCCTAAAAGGTTAAAGAATTGTATCGATTCGCCCATCCTGCTTTATGCAAAAGGGACAGTTGATTTTAACCAGCAGCGTATCATCAGCGTTGTTGGAACCCGTAATGCAACAGTTTACGGGAAAAATCTCTGTAAAGAGTTGTGTGAAGTTTTGGCGCCATATCATGTTTTAATCGTTAGTGGCCTGGCTTACGGCATTGATGTAACCACCCATAAAGAATGCCTGGCAAATCATATTCCTACTGTTGGGGTACTTGGTCATGGTTTAGACCGGATGTATCCAAAAATTCATAAAACAGTTGCTCAGAAAATGGTTCTGAATGGAGGCCTGCTCACCGAGTTCCCAATCCTGACCAATCCCGACCGGCCTAATTTTCCACAAAGAAACCGGATTATTGCCGGCATTGCAGATGTTACCGTGGTTGTTGAAGCGTCAATAAAAGGCGGGGCCTTAATTACCGCAGAAATCGCAAATTCCTACAATAAGGATGTATATGCTTTTCCAGGTAGAACAAATGACGTTTTTTCAGAAGGATGTAATTTCCTGATTAAGACCAATAGAGCTGGATTAATCACCAATGCTAATGACTTGATTTATTACCTGGGTTGGGATGATGAGGTAAAGGTGAAGCATAATGTTCAACAAACCACCTTACAGCTGAGCCTTACGCCTAATGAGGAGCGGGTTATTAGCGCATTAAAAAATGGCCAGCTTTCTATAGATGAACTTTGCACGCAATTGAATATTCAGCAAAGTAAACTGGCAATTGTAATCCTTACCTTAGAGATGCAGGGTGTTATTGTTTCATTACCAGGAAAAATTTACAAGTTGGTGTAATGAGGACTAGATATTAGATTTCTACATTCTGTTTCACTACAGTCGAAATGAACCTACTTTCACATTGCGTTTTGCCTAATAATCAATCTATAATACCTATCATAATTATAGATTATGGAATTAAATTCTTTTAAATTTTAATTTTCGAAATTTTGTTTCAAATAAAATATAGTTTATAAAATACTTAATGCCTTTGCTTAATTTTGTAATATGTGGTACAATAATATTTTAGAAACCATTGGCAATACGCCGCTGGTAAAATTGAATACGATAACAAAAGGTGTTCCGGGGACAATCCTTGCCAAAATAGAGACGACTAATCCAGGCAACTCGATTAAAGACCGTATGGCGGTTAAAATGATTGAGGATGCCGAGAAAAGCGGGAAACTAAAACCAGGCGGAACAATTATTGAAGGAACATCCGGAAATACAGGTATGGGCCTGGCTATGGCCGCTATTATTAAAGGTTATAAATGTATTTTTACCACAACTGATAAACAATCAAAAGAAAAGGTTGATGCTTTACGTGCTTTTGGTGCCGAGGTAATCGTTTGTCCCACAAACGTTGAACCGGAAGATCCCCGTTCATATTATTCTGTTTCTTCTCGTTTAGAACGCGAGGTTCCAAATTCATGGAAACCCAATCAGTATGATAATTTAGCCAATTCACAGGCGCATTATGAGCAAACTGGTCCTGAGATATGGGCACAAACAGAAGGTAAAATTACACACTTAGTAGTTGGTGTAGGTACAGGTGGAACCATTTCCGGAACGGGGAAATATCTGAAAGAAAAGAACCCGGATATTAAAATCTGGGGAATTGATACGTATGGCTCTGTTTTCAAAAAATATAAGGAGACCGGCATTTTTGATAAGGATGAGATTTATCCTTACATCACAGAGGGTATCGGTGAAGATTTTCTTCCGGCAAACGTAAATTTTGATGTGATCGATTTATTCGAAAAGGTTACCGATAAAGATGCGGCTTTAATGACGCGCGATATCGCGCGTAAAGAGGGTATTTTCGTGGGTAACTCTGCCGGCGCTGCTATTGGTGGATTAATTCAGTTAAAAGATAAACTGAAGCCGGAAGATGTGGTTGTCGTTATTTTTCACGACCACGGCAGCCGTTACATGGGTAAAATGTACAATGAAGATTGGTTACGCGAACGCGGATTTTTACAGGACGAAAAATTAACTGCTAAATCTATTCTGGCTAAAAAAGAAAATACAGAGATTGTAACACTTGATGCTCAGAAATCAGTACTCGAGGCTATTAATACCATTAAATCGATGAATATTTCTCAAATTCCGGTAACTCAGCAAGGAATGATTGTGGGTAAAATTGCCGAAAGTGATATTTTATCTGCCTTGCTTGAAAATCCAGGCTTAAAATCAGCTCCGATTTCAGAAATCATGACGGCTACTTTCCCGTTTGTGGATTTGAATACGTCGATTGATAAAATTTCTTCGTTGATTAATAAAGAAAACTCAGCAGTTTTAGTGGAAGATGAATCTGGAAAGATCGAGATTATCACTCAGTACGATATTATTAATGCGATTTCAGGGTAAGGGTGTAAATATGAAATGAAGTAAATAGATCGTCATTTCGAGCGTAGTAGAGAAATCTATTCGCGAAATATAGTTTTAAAGATTTCTCCATTTCGCTGCGCTTCAGTCGAGATGACGAAAAACCATAAAAAAACGTCCGGTAATTACTCCCGGACGTTTTTCTTTATGTTATTTTCGCTTTGGGTATTACCTTAAACCCTCCACCTTCAAACCTTCTACCTTAGTGACCAGGCGCATCAGCATTTACACGCTTAATCTGTGCACCTAAGGCACGTAAACGGGTGTCGATATCCTGATAACCACGCTCAATCTGTTCGATGTTATAAATGGTTGATTTACCTTCAGCAGATAAAGCTGCAATTAATAATGAAACTCCGGCCCTGATGTCAGGAGAAGTCATGCTAATGCCGCGAAGTTTATATTTCTTATCAATACCATTAACGGTCGCACGATGCGGATCGCAAAGGATAATTTGTGCGCCCATATCAATCAGTTTATCCACGAAGAATAAGCGGCTCTCGAACATTTTCTGGTGAATGAGTACGTTTCCTTTTGCCTGTGTAGCCACAACCAGAACAATGCTCAATAAATCAGGTGTAAAACCTGGCCATGGCGAATCGGCAATGGTTAAAATCGAACCGTCAATAAAGGTGTCGATTTCATAGTGTTTTTGCGATGGTACATAAATATCGTCGCCACGACGCTCTAGCTTGATACCTAGTTTTTTGAAAACCTCCGGTATTACGCCAAGCTCATCGTAACAAACATCTTTAATGGTAATTTCCGATTCTGTCATCGCGGCCATACCGATGAAAGAGCCAATTTCGATCATATCAGGCAGCATTCTGTGTTCTGTTCCACCCAATACTTTAACGCCTTCAATGGTAAGCAGGTTAGATCCAATGCCTGAAATTTTGGCACCCATGCGGTTAAGCATCTTACAAAGTTGTTGTAAATATGGTTCGCAGGCTGCATTGTAAATGGTAGTGGTACCTTTAGCCAAAACAGCGGCCATTACAATATTTGCTGTTCCGGTTACGGATGCTTCATCTAATAGAATATAAGCACCTTGTAAATTGGTGGCATCAACGTTAAAGAAAGCCTTTTTGCTATCGTAAACGAATTTTGCACCCAGTTTTTCGAAACCGATAAAGTGGGTATCCAATCTTCTGCGACCGATTTTATCGCCACCGGGTTTAGGAATTGCAGCTTTACCAAAACGGGCCAACAATGGTCCTACAATCATAATCGAACCACGTAAACCACCGCCTTTAGCTTTAAAAGTATCAGATTCGAAGAAATTTAAATCGATGTTTTTGGCTTCGAAGGTATAGGTGTCTTTATTAATGCGTTCAACAATAACGCCCAAATCGCCCAATAACTCAATCAGTTTATTTACATCTTTGATATCAGGGATATTGCTGATGGTTACTTTTTGTTCGGTCAGCAATACTGCAGATAAAATCTGTAAAGCTTCGTTTTTGGCGCCTTGAGGAGTGATTTCGCCTTTTAATTTAATTCCGCCTGTTATCTCAAATGCGTTCATATATCTTGTCGTAATTAGTATCAAGTATTAAGTATCAAGTATTAAGATTGGGTAGACATTTAACCTTCCTCCTTTTTACCTTCTGCCTTTTACCTTTCCTTTAATATTTAGGTTTATTGTTATTGTTGCGTTGACGGTTGTTATTGTTGTTGTTATTGTTCTGACGGTTTTTACCGTTGTTGTTATTATTGCTTCTGCCCCGGTTATTGTTATTGCTTTGGCGAGGGTTTTGCGCTCTAAATTCTACCTTGGCCAGGTTAACACCTTCATCAAGTGATAACAATCCGCCAGAAAGGTATTTCAGATCTTTAATAATGGTATCATCGCTCACGTTATCTTTATTCCAGGTTACATAAGCCATTTTCATGAAATTTGCGATGCTCTGCACCATTGCCTTCTTAATTTCAGCATTTTCTTCACGCATGGCTTTTTCGATCAGATTTTCAACGGTTTTACCATAGTGTTTGTAGGTAATTCTTTGTTGAGGATAGGCCAGGGGCGCTGGTTTAATGTAAGCATTTTCGATTAATGGCTTTGGATACGGGCTATCTACATCAATCTGGTAGCCAGAAATAATGTGCAGGTGATCCCAAAGTTTATGCTTAAAATCGGCAACATCACGTAAATGTGGTTGCAAAAAACCCATCAGGTCAATTACCGCCTGGGCATATTTATTACGTTCTTCAATGGTGGGTAATTCGCAAATATACTTCACCATATTTTGTACGTTACGGCCATATTCCGATAAAATTAAATGGCTACGCGTAGTATTATAGTCAAAACTCATGTTCAGATAAATTAATGGGTAAATTTTCTGGCGATACGAATTATGAAATAACCAGAGGAGTTTAGGTTATGAATTCACCGAAATGTCTATTGCCAGATTTTCGTTTTATATAGTCAAAGTTAATAAAATTATTTGATTTGTGATATGCTTATCTAAGTTGTGATAATTTAAGTGGGGTGATCATCTATCGTCCTCGTTTGTAACGAGGCTGCAAGAGAATAGCGATTCTATCGCTTCTATGCACTTAATTTGCATTACAAATGCGTCTCTCACTAATCCTCTTTGCAACGAGGACTATTTAACGATTATTTAATTTGTAGTATGCTTATCTAAATTCTGATAATTTAAGTGCGGCGATTTTTTTTTGGAAATGTTCGTTCAGTAGTTCTTGGCTTCTTCAGTCCCGCTGTCCCTGCTGCCGAAGAAAAATCGGCATTCGTTCCCATCGGGTTTATTTAACTGTGGATTGTGCCTGTCGCGAAAAACCTTTCTAGCGCCAATGAGCTAAAGTCATTTTAAGTATTTATGCATTTGGCTAAAGCTACTGAGTTAATGCAAACTCCCAATAATTTCCGTGTAAATCCGTGTTTCCGGGGCAATTAATTAACTGACTACTTGCCTTAATACTCTTAACTCCTTAATGGTAAATAAATCTAAACTTCATCACTATTCTTTGGGTAATCAAAAAAGACCAATTCACCAGTCCCTTTGCTCACCATCTGCCACGAATCAAAAGGAAAAGAAATTAATACCATGCCTGCAGTTGGAATGTTGTAAATGTCGGCGTCGCATAACTCGTTCGCAAAATCGGTAAAACCAGGGTTATGACCAAACATTACTACACTTGCAGCATCATCATCCAAGCCATTAAGCACTTTAAGCAAAGCTGAAGTATTGGCCTCATAAATAGATTCTTCAAATTGAATATGGTCTATATTGTAGGCTTCTGCAAAATATTTGGCGGTAGATTTGGCTCTTTTAGCCGGACTGCTCACGATCTGATCGATTTTAAAACCGCGGTTAATCAATCTTTCAGCCATTTCTGGCGCGTTTTCCTTGCCGCGTTTATTTAACGGCCGATCGAAATCTTTTAAATCTAAATTTCCCCAATCCGATTTGCCATGGCGGACCAGAAGTAGTTGCTTAGCCATTTAGTTTCTCTTTAATTTTATCTGCAATTGTTTCAGGCTTAATTAAGTCTATACAATTTTCAACACCGCAAAGGCAGGGTTTGTTTCCATAAATAGAATTTGGCCTCGAAGGATGGTCGATCTGAATACAATCACTTTCTGATTGCCCATAACCTAAAAAGCCGGCGTAAGGATGTGTTGGCCCCCAAACTGATACCACAGGTACACCAACAAGTGATGCGATATGCATGCCTGAAGAATCCATGCTTAACATGATATCCAAATTCGAGATGATGGCAAGTTCTTCCATTAAGTTAAAATTGCCGATTAAATTATGGGTATTCACATATTTTTTCGCCCAATCTTCTGCGATATCCTGTTCTGCTTTTCCACCTCCAAAAATGAAAATTTCGTGTCCTACTTTATTTAAGGATGAAATTACCTCTTCCATTTTTTCTAAAGCATATACTTTATAAACATGCTGAGCAAAAGGAGAGATGCCTATTTTTTTTGTGGCTTTATTAGCAAATAAATTTTGTGCATTTGCTGGAATTTCCTGCTGAGATTTATTTATTTTATGACTTAGCTTAACATTAAAGCCCAATTCGCGGAAAACATCAGCATAGCGCTCTACAGTTTTTCTGAGCGGTTTAAAAATCTTATTGTTAGTACGGGTTAATGCCTTTTTCTCAGCCCTTCCTTTATTAATCCGTTTAATTTTTGTTCCGGTTAAACGAAAAAAGGTAGAAATCGCCCTGCTCCTTAAATTATCATGTAAATCAGCTATAGCATCTGGTTTGTAGCTGCGGAGTTCCTGATAAAGTTTATATAGTCCATCTATCCCTTTATGAATGGTTTTTGGTTGGATAGGATGGAAGATGAGATGGGGGATATGATCGAAAAATGGTTTAAAAGCAGGCCGGCTTACCATAATGAGCTCGGCTGCCGGGTTCTGCTCCGAAAATTCTTGTAAAACAGAGGCTACCATGGCCACATCGCCCATGGCCGAAAAACGTAAAACGATGATTTTTTGAGTATATGTCATGTTTTTTACCACAAAGACACAAAAGCACCAAGTTTTTCTTTGTGTTCTTCTTGTCTTTAAGCGTGATTATTCTTTACTTTTCGCTTTAGTCTTTAACCTTTCTTATACAAAACCGGGTTTAAACTCGGGTCGTTATACATTTTCATCTGTTTGTACACTTTCATGTATTTCTTACCAGCTTCAATGTCAGCCAGTAATTCATCAATGCTGGTTGAAAGATCATCGCGCTGCGATAACAATACATTGAGTTTAGTTTGGCACTGTTCACGGTGTTCAGGTGAGGCGGTTTCTCGTTCGGCCTCTTCACGCATGTGGTAAATTTTCAAAGCCAGGATAGAAAGCCTGTCTATTGCCCATGCCGGACTTTCTGTATTGATTTTTGCCTCTGGCAAAGCAGCAATTCCCTGATAAAGATTTAAGAAATAGCCATCAATAAACTCTACCATATCGGTACGCACCTGGTTTTGTGCATCGATACGTCTTTTCCAGCTCAAACCTTCAACAGGATCAATCTGTGGATTGCGCACCACATCTTCCATGTGCCACTGGGCAGTATCAATCCAGTTTTTCAGATAAAAAAGATGCTCTAAACTTTCTGCATCGTAAGGGTTTTCAACCGGATGGTCAATATCATCAAACTCGTGGTAGTCTGTAATGACCTGATTAAATATGCGGTTGGCGATTTCACTTATCATGGGGACAAAGTTATGTTTTTTTACCACAGATTGTCATAGATGAATACAGATTTAAGCTTATCTGTGTTCATCCTTTTCATCTGTGGTTAATTTGGCTTTTTACTATTAAAGTACGCCGTTATCTCTTCTAAAGAAAAAGCATTTAAACATTTATTGGCACTTAAGCCACCTTTGCGGGCCACTAAAATACCGTAATGCATGTCGTGGAAACCTTCGGTACGGTGTGCATCTGGGTTTACAGATAATAGAACACCTTTCTCTAAAGCATAGCGGTGCCAGCGCCAATCCAAATCCAAACGTAAAGGGTTGGCATTGATTTCAATTACCACTTTGTTGGCGGAGCAGGCATCAATAATCTTTTTATAATCTATCGGGTATCCGGCTCTGCTTAACAATAAACGACCAGTTGGATGTCCTAAAATGGTGGTATATGGGTTTTCAATAGCTTTTAGCAAACGTGCAGTTGCCTTGGCTTCGTCCATACGTAAATTGCTGTGCACAGAAGCGACTACAAAATCGAATGTTTTTAGAATATCATCTGAATAATCTAATGAGCCATCGCTTAAAATATCGCTCTCAATACCTTTGAAGATTTTAAAGGGAGCGAGTTTTTTATTGAGCTCGTCTATTTCCTGGTGCTGGCCAAAAACGCGTTGTTCGTTTAATCCTTTTGCATAAACTGCGGTTTTAGAGTGGTCGCAGATTCCTAAATATTGAAGATTTAAGTTCTCTTTGCAATATACGGCCATCTGCTCTAAAGTGTGTACACCATCGCTCCAGGTCGAATGATTGTGCAAGCTGCCTTTTAAATCTTCGTATTGAATCAGCGTTGGGAGTTTGTTTGTTTTGGCCAGTTCAATTTCATCAAAATCTTCGCGTAGTTCAGGTTCGATAAAAGCTAATCCCGCCTTGCTGTAAGTTTCTTCTTCATTTGCGAAAGGTCCATCGCCAGCTAAAGCCAACACTTTTTCAACATGTTCGGTATTTCCGGTTAATATAAACCACTGTAAATAAAAAGCTGATTTTTCAACAACGTGTAGTTTTATCCTAAAACCTGCCTCAGTAGTGCAGATAAACAAGTTTTCAGCTTCGATAAGCGAAAGCGGGTCGAAAGCAGGTAAGCTTTGTTTAATGTTTTCGATATTTTCTGTACCGATTACGATTTCCAGCTCATCAATAATTTCGCATGCCCTGCGGTACTGACCAGCGAAGCCCAAAAGTGCATTGTCATCAATATTGGCAGTCCAAACAGAAAGTTGCGTAAACAAAGTTTTGGCAAAACCTTCTACCTGTGCATATAAAAACCTGCCATTTGCAGCCAGTTTAAACTCAATGGCATTTTTAATTTCTTCCTGCGTTTTTAAACCGAAACCCTTGGCTTCAATCAGGCGGTTTTCGTTACAGGCGTAATATAGTTCACCAATGCTCTCTATCCCCAGCGTACGCCAGATAATGAAAATCTTTTTTGGCCCTATGCCTTTGATGGCCAGCATTTCCACAACGCCTTCGGGCGTTTTCTCCAGAATTTCGTTAAGTTCTTTTAATTCTCCTGTTTGGAGAAGTTCTATGATTTTAGAAGCCAGTCCTTTGCCAATACCGTCAATTTTATCCAGTTCATCCAAAGGTTTGCCTTTTAACGCAAAAGGCAGTTTATCTACTTTAAAATAGGCGTTTGCAACTGATTTAATCTTGAAAGGATTTTCTTCATGCAGTTCCATAAGCTGCGATAAGAGGCGTAAAGTGCGGGCGATGGTCTTATTTTCCATAGGGGGGTAAAATTAGGAAATAATGCCTCAAATCCTTAAGGGCGGACAAATTAAAACACAATTTTATTAAAGCGTTGTTTTACACTCATGAAATCTATAAAAACTGTCCTTTGGGGATTAAGCATAAGTCTGGCAGCATGCCAATCTGCCAATAAAAATGATCAACAGAAAACGGATTCGGTAAGTAACCTAAAATCGGCCACAACTCAAGCTATGGATGGACGGTTCCTGATTGTAGCCGGTAAATCCATTGGCGAAATTTCCTTAGGAGAAAATATGGAACAGGTAGGTGAAAAACTTGGGAAACCTGATGCCGGCGATGCCGCAATGGGAAAAGCCTGGGGGATTTGGTACAGTGATGATTCGACAGGAAAGCATCCCAACGAAATTGCGGTATATTCTTCTTATCGGGATACCAGTATGCTTGTAAAAGATGTAAAACAGATCAGGATTACCTCGGATAAGTTTAAAACACAGGATGGTTTGGCAACGGGCACTACGATGGAAGAAGCAAAAAATAAATTTCCAGCTATTGAAAAACTTTCTGCCTATTTGAATGAAGATAAAGATACCATTACCGTTTACGATGCGAAAAAAGAGGGGATTGGCTTTGAATTTTTAAAAGGGAAAAGTGTTTCCATAACGGTTCATCCGGTAAATACTCCGGTTAACGCTACTTATCTTACTTTGCACCCCGAGTGGAAGTCGATTAACTAGGGGGAGATGTAAGAGGTAGGATGGAAAATGGACAATGGGCTTTTAGCTCATGGTTTGATGGTTCATGGTTAATTGCTTATGGAGATAACCCCCACGACCATTAACTATCAACCCTCTTATATGAATTTCTATCCTTCCATCATCCACTTTCCATCTTACATCATTCCCTATTTAATTACTGCTTCAAATGGCATGCGGGCCTGAATTCCAGAGCTTGCGATTACCTTTTTCATTTGCTGATAAAGCATATAATTATCACCAAGTTCTTGTTTGGTATAATAGGTCTTAATCCTGTCTGTACCTTCATCCATTAACGATTTCCATGGATCAATTACATCCGGATATTCTACAACCTTATAGTTCTTTAATTTAGCTTTTTTAGCAGCAGCCTTAATGGCATCCTTAAAACCTCCGATTCTGTCGGCTAAGCCAATTTGAACAGCATCTGTTCCGATCCAAACGTGGCCACCGCCAATACTATCGATATAGGCTTTGCTTTTCTTTCTGCCATCGGCCACACGGCTCACAAAACCGCTGTAAATTCTATTTAATTCATTTTGGATAATAAACCTTTCACCTTCCGTCATAGGGCGGTTCGTAGCCATAATATCTGCATATTTACCCGTTTTAACGCCATCAAATGTAATGCCCAGTTTGTTGGTCATTAAGTTCTGGAAATTCGGGATAATACCAAAAACACCAATTGAACCTGTAATGGTATTGGGTTGAACAAAAATACTATCGGCAGCACAACCGATGTAATAACCGCCCGATGCGGCCACATCACCAAAAGATGCAATAACCGGTTTTTCTTTTTTGGTTAACACTATTTCTCTCCAAATTACATCCGAAGCCAATGCACTACCTCCTGGTGAGTTTACACGGAGTACAACCGCTTTGATATCGTCATCTAAACGCGCTTTTCTAATTGCTCTGGAAATGCGTTCTGAACCGATCTGGTTATCAGATCCTTCGCCTCCGCTAATTTCTCCGTTGGCGTAAATTACGGCAACTTTATCTTTTCCTTCCCCCGTATCAGTATTGTTCTTGGCGTAATCGTTAATGGAAACAGAGCGGATATTTTCGCCCCTGGTTCTTCCTGATAAGCCTTTCAACTCTTCTAAAATCTGATCTTTGTACTTTAAAGCATCGATCATTTTAAAGTTTACCGCATCTTGTGGCTGCTGCACCTTGTAGTTATCGGCAATGTTATTAAGGCTATCTTTTTGGATATTTCTGCTTTGCGCAATATCGGTTAAGAAAGTATTGTATAAACCACCAACATAAGCAGTAACCTGTTTACGGTTATAATCGCTCATTTTATCCAGGATAAATGGCTCGACTGCACTTTTGTAATTTCCTACACGTATAACCTGCATTTCTACACCAACTTTTTCTAATGTTCCTTTAAAGAAAGTTAATTCTGAGCTAAATCCTTTAAATTCTAATGCACCTTCGGGATTTAAATATACTTTATCAGCAACAGAAGCCAAATAATAAGCTCCCTGAGTATACACTTCGCTATACGCGATAATTTTTTTATGCGATTTTTTAAAATCGATCAGCGCATTCCTTACCTCACGTAACGTAGCAAAACCCGCATTGGGGCTGCTCACATTGAGGTAAATGCACTTAATATTATCATCTGTTTTGGCTTTTTGCAGCGCTTTTAAGAAGTCGTTTAAGCCTATGGCTTCTTTTTCCTCACCTCCAACAATTGGCAGGTTTCCGAATGGATTTTTAGGTGTACGCTCGGTAATGGCCTGATCTAAATTTAGAAATAATACCGAATTGTTGGACACAACAACTGTTTTGTCGCTATCAATTGAAGATATTAAACCCACTACAACTACGAAGCAGATAATAAATACAATTACTATCGATAAGAAAAAGCCCAACATAGAGGCAAATAAATACTTAAAGAATTCTCTCATTTAAATGTTTTAATTTTGTGCTGTAAAGATATAAAAATACATGATGCTTAATCAAGCTTTAGAGTACAGTACGGCTTATTTGTTACTGGGTGGAAATTTAGGTAACAGGGAGGCAAATTTGAAAAAAGCCATCGAACTATTGAACGATAAAATTGGTAAAGTGATAGCCATCTCATCTCTTTACGAAACGGCAGCATGGGGCAAAACTGACCAGCCGGCATTTTTAAACCAGGCAGTAGCTTTGCAAACCAATTTAAGTGCTTTGGAAGTTTTAGATCTGGCATTAAGTATTGAACAGGAATTGGGCAGGGTGAGGAAAGATAAATGGGGGGAGCGCTTAATAGATATCGATCTGATCCTTTTTGGAAATGAAATTATTAATATTCCGGATAAACTTCAGGTACCTCACCCTCATATGCAGGATAGAAAATTTGTAATGGAGCCATTGGCTGAGATTGCACCAGAGGTGATACATCCTGTGCTGGGAGAAACAATTTTGTCCATAAGTCGCAATATTGACGATCCCCTTGAGGTTAAAAAGCTGTAGCGCATTAACTTTTAATTTTGCAGAGAAGGAACACCGTTTTTTAAAGGATTAATCTAATGCATATTGATCTGCGATTTTAATCTTCTTAATCTGCGGGAAAAACTTAGTTATATTTTGTGATTAGCCGTAGCACCCCTAAAATGCAATACCGATAAAGCAATATACAGTACCAAAACAAAAGGTATTGCCGCGAATTTTAGAAAGGCAATTAATACTGCCGATAGGATGAGGAAAATAAATTTGATTTTGTTTTTCTTCCAGCTTAGATTACTGAATTTTAAAGAGAATATTTTTATTTCGCTCACCAGTAAGAAGCTGGTTATTGCCGTAATGGCGATCAGTAAAATACTGGAGGAAATCATCTGTGGATAATCGTGCGCAATAAAAGGTAAAGAGCAGATAAACAAAGTATTCATAGGCGTATTTAAGCCAATAAAATCTTCTGTTTGCCTCGTATCATTATTGAATTTTGCCAGTCTAAGTGCCGAAAAAACAGTAATAATAAAACCAAGATAGGGAAGGTATTCAGATGAATAATCACTTGCCTTTAACAGGTGAAACATGATTACCCCGGGTAAAAACCCAAAACTTACCATATCTGCCAAAGAATCAAGATCTTTACCAATTGCCGATTTTACATTTAATAAACGGGCAACCATACCATCAAAAAAATCGAATATTCCGGATAAAATAACGAAATAAGCTGCGGTTTCTAAATTGCCTTTAAATGCAAAAACGATTCCGATACAACCAGAAAAAAGGTTTGCACAGGTAATCGCATTAGGGAGATGCTTTTTCATAGGGTTTGAAGGCTGGAAGGCTGGAAGGCTGGAAGGTAGTAGGCAAACCCTCATACCCTCAACCTTCCAACCCTTAACCTTATTTAGCTGTTCATCGAAATTAAGAACTCTTCGTTACTTTTTGTTCCTTTTATTTGAGATTGAACAAATTCCATTGCTTCCTGGCTGTTCATATCAGCAAGGTGGTTACGTAGAATCCAAACACGTTGCAAAATATCCCTATCTAACAATAAATCATCTCTGCGGGTACTTGAAGCGGTAATATCAATTGCAGGGAAGATACGTTTGTTAGATAATTTACGGTCTAATTGTAACTCCATGTTACCTGTTCCCTTAAATTCTTCGAAGATCACCTCGTCCATTTTAGAACCTGTATCGGTTAGTGCAGTAGCCAGAATAGTTAGTGAACCACCATTCTCTATATTACGTGCAGCACCAAAGAAACGTTTCGGTTTGTGTAAGGCGTTGGCATCAACACCACCCGATAATATTTTACCAGATGCAGGTGCAGTGGTATTGTATGCTCTCGCCAAACGGGTAATCGAATCTAAAAGGATTACCACATCATGTCCGCTTTCTACCAAACGTTTCGATTTCTCTAAAACAATGTTGGCAATTTTAACGTGACGCTCAGCCGGCTCATCAAAAGTTGAGGCAATTACCTCAGCCCTTACACTACGTGCCATATCGGTAACCTCTTCCGGTCGCTCATCAATTAATAAGATAATTAAATAAACTTCAGGGTGGTTTTTGGCAATCGCATTGGCCACTTCTTTTAATAAATTGGTTTTACCCGTTTTAGGTTGTGCTACAATTAAACCACGCTGCCCTTTACCAATTGGCGTAAATAAATCCATAATACGGGTAGAGTAGTTGCTGTTATCCGTAAATAAATTTAATTTTTCAGTTGGGAAAAGTGGTGTTAAATAATCAAAAGGAACACGGTCGCGAACTTCAGCAGGGATTCTGCCGTTAATGGTTTCTACGCGAACCAACGGGAAATATTTTTCGCCTTCTTTTGGCGGACGGATGCTACCTTTTACCGTATCACCTGTTTTTAATCCAAAAAGTTTGATTTGAGACTGAGATACATAAATATCATCAGGAGAAGTTAAGTAGTTGTAATCTGCAGAGCGCAAGAAACCATAACCATCAGGCATAATTTCCAAAACACCCTCATTTGTAATTACATTATCGAAATCCAGGTTAGAATAACTGTTTTCGTTTTTGTGGTGATTGCCACCGCCTGGTTGTTTTTGCTGGCGATTTTCGTCACGCTGCGGTTTTTCCTGTTTTTCTTTAGGTTCTTGTTTTTGTTTTGGAGCCACCGGAAGCACTTCTGCACTTTCTTCTATTAAAGCAGAGATTGGTTTTACACTTTCTTCGGCTTCAATAATTCTGTCTGGCTGTCTTTCCGGTTGTTGTTGGTGCTGAGGCTCGTCAAATAATGTTACAGCATCTCTTCTTCTTGCAACCGGCGCCGCAGGCTCATCTTTTGTTAGCCTTGCTCTTTTTTTAACAGGCTTGTCGGCAGTAGTCGCTGCTGGCTTATCGGCTACCACTGTAGAAGCGGCGGCTGCAGCTGCGGCAGCAACTTTTGGTGCTTTTGCGGCTTTGGTTTTAGGCGCAGGAGTAGCTGCAACAGGTTCGGTTTCGCTATAAGGATCTGCACCAGCTTTAGCGGCATTTATAATTTCTTGCTGGTGTAAAAGTACTTCAACAAGGTCGATTTTTCTTAGGGAGTCGGCACCTTCAATGCCATAGCTTTTTGCTAGCTCACGTAATTCTGTTGTGAGCTTATCATTTAATTCTGTTTTACTAAACATTCTAAATATATATGTTTCAAGAAATTTTTCATTTGTTTATAACGGATGTTTTCTGTTATAAATTTGCACAGGCTTAAAAAATATTTGTGTTAGCGTAAGCCCGGCTTTTCATTGTGCATAAGTTCTTAAGGCTATAAAACATTAAATGAGTTCATTAGGGATAATGCTCAAATTGTTTCATAATTGTTTACAAGCTGAATAAAAAGCAATATTTGCTTTTAAAAAATGGTAACAAAAAACAAGTCTTGATAAATTTTTCTGGGATATTCAGATAAACGGTTGAGAAATTATGGTGCAATTGTATGTATTTGAAACGTAATCTGCAAGCAAAAGTTTAAAATGTTTATAAAAATAATTGACGTGCGAATTATTTTGTCGCTCAGAAAACTTAAAAATCTTCATATTTGCAGCAAATAAGCCCATATATGACCAAAGAGCAACTTTTCGAGCAGATACAAAAAAAACGTTCATTTTTATGTGTCGGATTAGATTCTTCGTTAGATAAGATACCAAAGCACTTATTGAAATACGAAAATCCGATTCTGGAATTCAATAAACAAATTATTGATGCCACAAAAGATTTGTGTGTGGCTTATAAACCCAACACTGCTTTTTATGAGTGTTATGGCAAAAAAGGCTGGGAAACCTTAATTGAAACCTGGAAATATATGCCACAGGATATTTTTTCTATTGCTGATGCTAAACGCGGCGACATTGGAAATACTTCTGCCATGTATGCCGAAACCTTTTTTAAAGCTGCATCTTCTGAGATGAGTTTCGATTCGGTTACGGTTGCACCTTATATGGGCAGCGATTCGGTAACGCCGTTTTTAACATTTAAAGATAAATGGGTAATTCTATTGGCTTTAACCTCAAATGCGGGGCATGCCGATTTTCAATTGCAGGAAATTGGAGCAGAAAGACTGTTCGAAAAAGTGATTAAAACCTCACAAACCTGGGCAACAGATGAGCAGATGATGTATGTAGTTGGGGCTACACGCGGTGCGGCATTTGGCGATGTACGTAAACTGGCACCAGATCACTTTCTTTTGGTACCTGGGGTTGGTGCGCAGGGTGGCGATTTAAGTGAAGTGTGTAAATATGGGTTAAATTCGCAATGCGGATTATTGATCAATTCATCAAGGGGGATTATCTATGCCAGCCAGGGAGAAGACTTTGCCGAAAAAGCCAGAGCAGAGGCTTTAAAACTGCAACAGGAAATGGAGCAGATTTTGATTAAAGCAGAGCTAATTTAACCACAGATGAAAAGGATAAACACAGATTTTAGTTCCAAATAATCTGAGTTGAAATATTTTTAATAAATTAGTTTCATGAATAACCTAAATGAAATCACTGAAAAAGTAATTGGAGCTGCATTTATAGTTTCAAATACATTAGGAAGTGGTTTTTTAGAGAAAGTGTATGAGAATGCATTATTCATTGAGATAAGAAAAGCTGGACTCGGTGTAACAAAACAACAAGCCCTTCAGGTTTTTTATGACGAACAGGTTGTTGGAGATTACTTTGTTGATTTGTTTGTTGAGAATGAAGTGATTGTTGAGTTAAAAACGGTCAAAGATATAACAGATATCCATCAGGCTCAATTGATGAACTATTTAATCGCTTGCAATAGGCGCTGTGGTTTAATTATCAATTTTGGTAAACCTAGAATTGAAATAAAAAGAATGCTTAACGGCTATGATCTCTAAAAATATCTGTGCTTATCTGTGTCCATCTGTGGTTGAATATATAAAAAGAAAATAAAGGTTATACAACTCTTAAGAATAATTCATTATCTTCAAGTATGAATTTTCCAGAAGATTTTCTTCATTATGTATGGCAGTTCAGGTCGTTTGATTATAACGAACTGCAAACCTGTGATGGTGAAAATCTGGAAATCATCAATACAGGATTGCTTAACCGAAATGCAGGTCCGGATTTTAACCATGCCAAGATTAAGATAGGAGAAACCCTCTGGGCAGGAAATGTAGAAATTCACTTAAAATCATCTGACTGGTTAAAACACAACCACCAGGTTAATCCTGCGTATGAAAATGTAATCTTGCATGTTGTTTATCAGCATGATGCTGAAATAACCAGGATAGATGAAACCATTTTGCCGGTTTTAGAACTGAAGAGCCGGATTTCAAAGGATCTGATCAGCAAGTACGAAAACCTGTTCCTCACCTTAACTGATTTTCCTTGCATTTCCCAGATAGGAAGGGTAGATGAGTTAATCGTAGATTCTTTTTTGTCAAGAACATTGGTTGAGCGTTTTGAGCAGAAAACAAATGCTGTTACAGAAACCTTGAATAAATTAAACGGGAATTGGGATGAGACTTTCTACCGCTTTATGGCACGTAATTTTGGTTTCAAAATAAACGCCCTACCTTTTGAGTTATTTGCCAAGGCTGTTCCACAGCATATTTATGCCAGGCATAAAAACAATCCACACCAGATAGAGGCATTGGTTTTTGGTGCTGCAGGCTTTTTAAATGATCATTTTGAAGAAGAATACCCGCGGAAGTTAAAAGCAGAATTTCAGTTTCTCCAAAAGAAATATAACATTACACCCATTAATGTTTCCCTTTGGAAGTTTATGCGCATGCGTCCTCAAAATTTCCCAACCATTCGTTTGGCACAATTTGCAGCATTAATAACCAAAGCCAATCATCTTTTTTCTAAAATTATGGAAATAAAGAATGTGGCTGAACTGCGTAGCTTATTTGAAAACCTGCCCGTAAACGATTACTGGAAAACACATTATCATTTTAAAAAGATAGCTTCCACCGTAAATATACAGATCGGAAAAACATCAGTAGATAATATCCTCTTAAATACCGTCGCCTTGTTTTTATTTGCTTATGGAAAACATATAGCAGCACAATATTTTATCAGTAGAGCCGTAAAACTGTTAGAAAGTTTGCCTGCTGAGCAAAATGCAATTACCAATAAGTTTACTGAAGCAGGCGTGAAGATGGAGAATGCATTTGCCTCTCAGGGAATTTTGCAATTAAAAAAGCAATATTGCGATGAGAAAAAATGCCTGTCTTGTGGTATTGGAATTAAAATTTTAAAACAGGCCTAAGCTTTTCTGCTTTCCGGTAAAACTTTATACACTATAATCTGTTTCCACATTATGGAATTTCCACACGAGCTAAAAGAACTATATCCTAATCAGATTACTGAGGTTAGGGGTAATGCCGATGCCTTAACTGTTATTTTAAACAGAGATGTCGATATCCATCAATTTAAGGCAGAATTGATTAAAAAGTTTTCAGGATTGGAAGAACAACAAACGCTTTTTATAAAACATGAAGATAGGCAGGATTTCGAAAAATTAATTTTGGAATAAATGCGTTTTCGTTTGCCATTAAAATTTAACCAATTAAATTTCCTAAATTAGATTCTGAAATCATATAATGGTTTCGGTTTTGGATAGTTTTTATTTTGTGCAGTGCGATTAAGATTTTTAAAATAAGCTTAAAATGTTCCAGAGAATTATCACTTATTTTGAACAGCAGAGTTTTGGAGTGTCTACCTATTTAGCCAATAAGCTGAATATGAGTACAGCTAAAGTGAGACTGTTTTTTATTTACTCATCGTTTTTGGCGGTGGGTTTTCCTATATTATTTTATTTTTTAGCTGCTGTTGTGCTCGATATCAGAACATACATGAAAAGAATGCGGCTGAGGATCTGGGAATGATTTCAGTAGGCAGTTTTCAGTTGGCAGTGTCCAATTTGCAGTTAACAGTATCCGGTTTTCAATTGACCGTATCCGGTTGGCAGTTTTAAGTTAATAGTATCTAAGTGCTAGTTGGCAGTATTCAGTTGACAGTTAAATTAACTGGAAATTGAGAATTGAAAACTGAACTAGTCATCATCTCTTAAAATTTCGGCAATTTCATTAAAGCCTTTTTCTGCGGCCAAATCTGCCGGGAGTTTTCCGCCTTCCATGCGTAAAGAAACTTCCGCTCCGTGTTCTAACAGTAAAATAATCAATTCAATATTTCCGAGTTGAGCAGCAGTGTGTAAGGGAGCTAAGCCTGCTTTCTGACAAACATTAGGGTATGCGCCCGCATCTAAGAGCATTTTAGTGATATTAAAATTATTAGCTGCAACTGCCGAATGGATTGGAAATACATTGAAGCCATTTTTTGATGCCAGGTTTACTTCAGCGCCTTTTAAAACCAGAAAACGGGCCAATTCCTCATGTCCGAAATAGCAGGCTAAACCAAGCGGTGTAAAGCCATCTTCAGAAAATTCATTGATACTGGCAGGGTTTTGAAAAATCAGTAGCGTAGCCGCGTCGAATTTGCCAACGGCACAGGCCTCAAACAGGGTTAAATGATCTACAAACTCAGCAATCAAATCTGCTATTTCTTGTTTTTTGTAATAACAAGCCAATAACAATGGCGAAATGTGATGAGAAGTATTAATATTTGCCAATTTTGGATTTTCAACCAAAATTTCTTTTACTGATTGTAAATTTCCAGCCTCAATTTGCTCTTCGAGTTGCGTTATACCCATCATATTGTTTCAAAAATCGCTTTAAATTAACGAAAATTAAGGAATTGTAAACTTTAATGCTTAAATATATATAGTGTGAGGCAATCTACCAAGGCTTCGGCGGTTAAAAAACTATTATGTTTCCAAAAAGAACCAGCGGACGAAAATTGCCAGCTGAAAGCTGCCAATTGATTTGGGCGTTCCCCAAGCTACGCAAGGGGCGGGCTTTGCAGGGCTGCGCTGCGCTCCGGTACCAATGAAGGATCGGTACTGAACCCTTACAATCTCTAACGCAAAACCCAATGTTAATCGGAGGGCGGTCTTATAAGTGTGGAATTTTCATATTGAGGGATAATTTCTTGTATAAAAAATCGATATAAATGACAGATCTTTTTGCGGAATGTTAGGCTGCGCGAGATCGTCATTCCCAACTCGATTGGGAACCACGAAGTGTTCATGAATGCCGTTGACTAAAAAACAAACACTTATGAATAATCGTAATGCAAGCGCTTTAAGATTCCCGCCTGCGCGGGAATGACGACCGTGCTAATTGAATCTGTCTATGGTAGCTTGTCGAAGGGCTTGCTTTTAAATGTCTTGCAGGGCGTTTCAATACTTCATCAAGCCCAGTACAGACTGAGCTAAATGAGAGTCTTAAGCCCTAAGCATTACAGGCCCAGGTTAAATAAACCTGATAGAACGGAAAGCCCGGAGTATAGCGAGGACTTGAAGGGATAGCAGGACTACCGTAACCGAAAAGCACCGAAGCCTGCTTTACAAATAATATTGAATAAATAAGTTGACAAGGTCCTTCGACAGGCTCAGGATTGACAAAAAAATCCCGTTTAACCTCTCCAGGTAAAACGGGATAAAACCTAAAACAAAATCCGCTTCATTTGATAAAAACGTTACAACTTATGTGTTGTTAAAATAATAGACAATAATTTCTGTTTAAGGTTTAATGCCTGATGAATATTTTTATTTAATTTAAGGCAGATTAAAAAATAAAGTATAAGGATATATTTACCTGGGTTTAATGCGTTGTTTTAAAAAGAGGAGGCATGGCAGAAAGGATATAACAGTAATGGTTACAGTTTGTAATTATTTTTTTTGTCAGGCTTTCGTTAATGCTGCGCAGTTTTATCTAAGTTTGTTCAATATTAAATTATTTAGGATAGAAAATGTCGGTAAGGGGTAACCAGTTTAAAACCAATACATTCAGAGATAAAGGTGCAGAAAGTGCACCCGGCAGATCATCATCAGGCAGGCAACCGAAAGAAAAAAGAGATTTTTTGCCAAGCTTCGATCTGGCAGATGGCCGTGCAGTTAAAATTGCAGGACTGTTTTTTGTGATCTTATCGTTATATTTTTTAATTGCCTTTACTTCATACCTATTTACCTGGCAGGATGACCAGAGTTATGTAATCGATGCCAATGGTGGTTGGGGCAATCTTTTTAAAACAGCCGAAGAATTAAAAACTGCTGGTGTTACCACGCCTGTTGTTCAAAATTGGCTGGGTAAGTTTGGCGCATTATTGTCACATCAGTTCATTTACGAATGGTTTGGTATTGCCTCTTTCCTGTTTGTTCTGGCCTTTTTCATTATCGGTTACCGTCTGTTATTTAAAGTTAAAATCCTTTCCATTTCTAAAACATTAGGATACAGCTTTTTCTTTTTACTGTTTATCTCATTAACCTTAGGTTTTGCACATGGTTTCTGGTCAGAATCACCACACTACCTGGAAGGTGAATTTGGCTATTGGAGCAATAAATTATTGAGTGCCCAAATTGGCGCGGCCGGTGTTGCCGGGTTAATTGCTTTTGCCGGGTTAACCATTTTAATCATTGCATATAATATCGATTTTAAATTTCCGGAACGTAAGGCAAAAGAAGTTTACCTTGATAATGAAACACCAGATTATGTAAACGATATCAGGGAGCAGGCGGTAAAAAACAAAACTTTCGAAGAGCCGTCTGCGCCTATTGAATTTCCGGTGCGCGATAAATCTGTAAATAACGAACGTAAACAACAGAACGTAGTATTACAGCCAAACCGTTTCGAGGAAAAAGAAGAGGAAAAAACGGTAACACCTGTGGTATTATCTCCATTGGCGGCTAATTTGCCATTGGCTACTGCTGCGGCTACATCATTGCCTCTAGTGGTAGAACCACCAATTGAAGTGGAAAAGGAACCTGCTTTTACAATAGAAAAAACCGAAGAAGAAAAAAAATCGGATGACCTGGTTGAGCAATTTGGCAATTATGACGAAAAACTGGACTTATCCGGTTATAAATATCCAACCATTGATTTGTTAGAAAATTATGGTACCAATAAAATTTCGGTAAATGCTGAAGAACTCGAAGCCAACAAAAATAAAATTGTGGAAACGCTTAATCATTACAATATTGAAATTGATAAGATTAAGGCAACCATTGGCCCAACGGTTACCCTTTACGAAATTATTCCGGCCCCGGGGGTCAGGATTTCGAAAATTAAAAACCTGGAGGATGACATTGCACTTTCGTTGGCTGCCCTGGGGATCCGTATCATAGCGCCAATGCCTGGTAAAGGTACTATCGGTATCGAGGTGCCAAATCAACACCCGGAAATGGTACCTATGCGCAGTATTTTAAATACCGAAAAATGGAGTCAAACCACTATGGATTTGCCTATTGCCTTAGGTAAGACTATTAGCAATGAGGTATATATTGCCGACCTGGCTAAAATGCCTCACTTGTTGGTAGCAGGAGCAACCGGTCAGGGTAAATCGGTGGGTATTAACGCCATTTTGGTTTCGCTGCTTTTTAAGAAACACCCCGCACAACTTAAATTCGTACTGGTCGATCCTAAAAAAGTAGAGTTAACCTTATTTAATAGAATTGAAAGACACTTTTTAGCAAAACTACCTGGAGAGGCTGATGCCATTATTACCGATACCAAAAAAGTAGTGAATACGCTAAACTCACTTTGTATCGAAATGGATCAGCGTTATGATTTATTGAAAGATGCACAGGTTAGGAATTTAAAAGAATACAACGATAAGTTTGTTAAACGCAAGCTCAATCCGAATAACGGTCACCGCTTTTTGCCTTTCATTGTTTTAGTGGTAGATGAGTTTGCCGATTTAATGATGACCGCAGGTAAAGAGGTGGAAGCACCAATTGCCCGTTTGGCACAATTGGCGAGGGCAATCGGAATCCATTTGGTGCTGGCTACTCAGCGTCCATCAGTAAATATTATTACAGGAACCATTAAAGCCAACTTCCCGGCCAGGTTAGCATTCAGGGTTTTATCGAAAATCGATTCGAGAACCATTTTAGATAGTGGTGGTGCCGATCAGTTAATTGGCCGTGGTGATATGCTCTTATCTACCGGTAGCGACTTAATCAGGCTACAGTGTGCTTTCGTTGATACACCTGAGGTAGACCGCATTTCTGAGTATATCGGTAACCAGCGCGGTTATGCTGATGCCTATCAACTGCCAGAATACATTGATGAGGCAGGAGAAGGAAGTAAAGCTGATTTTGATCCTAATGAGCGCGATAAGTTCTTTGAAGATGCGGCAAGGCTGATTGTAATGCATCAGCAGGGCTCAACCTCGTTAATTCAGCGTAAACTTAAATTGGGTTATAACAGGGCCGGAAGGATTATTGATCAATTAGAGGCTGCCGGAATTGTTGGCCCATTTGAAGGAAGTAAAGCAAGAGAAGTTTTATACCCTGATGAGTATTCTTTGGAACAATTCTTGAATGGTATGGATAACAAGGATTAGATTAAACCATTTAACAATAATCTACTCTAACGTTTCAAAGAAAAACTTAAAAAAGAAAAGATGAAGAAATTAATTTCAGCATTAATGGTTGTAGTTGCTTTTACAACTTCAACTTATGCTCAAACTGATGCGAAAGCTAAAGCCATTTTAGCTGAAGTGAGTAAAAAATACAAATCGTATAACGTAGTTAAAACAGATTTTACCTTTACTTTGGATAATCCAAAAGCTAAAGTAAAAGAAACCCAGCAAGGTACCTTGTATGTTAAAGCCAATTCTAACAAGTATAAAGTAGCCATGACTAACCAGGAATTGTTTAGCGATGGTAAAAGCCAGTGGACTTATCTGAAAAAAGACAAAGAAGTACAGGTAAGCAATGTAGATAATAGCGGGGATGCCATTAATCCGGCTAAGATTTTTACAGTTTACGAAAAAGGATTTAAATACGTTTATACTGGCGAAGAAAAAGCGGGTGCTAAAACTTATCAAATGATCGATTTAACACCGGTTGATGCTAAAAAATCGATTTTTAAAGTACGTTTAAGTATCGATAAAGCCGCTAAACAAATTGCAAATGTGGTGTTGTTTGATAAAAACGGAAACAAATACACCTACAATGTGAAAACTTTTTCGCCTAACGTAAACATACCAGAAACTACTTTTGCTTTCGATGCCAAAAAATATCCTGGTGTTGAAGTGGTAGATTTGAGATAACAGATTTGGCAGGCAGCGCAAGGTTTTAGCGCTATCTATAAAAAAGCGATTTAATCAGGAGATATCCCTGGTTAAGTCGCTTTTTCTTTTATATGCCTATACGTTTATCTTTTATGATTTACATTAATGCGTAAAAGCAAGATCTTGATTTTGTAATTTTATTTCGTTTTTAGTTACGGGAACGATTGCATAGATATATATGATTTATCATACATTGTTGTATTTTAATGATTAATTTCATGCTTAGTATTAACCAAATATAATTCTACAAACATGAAAAAAAAATCAGGTATTCTCGTACTCGGGATGGCTATTGCATTGTTCGGATGCAAGAAAGACAAAACAACAGTAGCTGATGTTGCAGGTGGTCAATCCATTGTTCAACCCAACAAACTAGGGCTAACAGTTGCGGCGGTAAGCACTACAGTGAGCAACGAAGCGGCTTTAAAAGCTGCCATATCAAATGCCCAACCGGGAGATGTGATCACGGTAAGCGGTACCATTTACCTCACCAGTACCCTTCAGTTACTTAAAAGTGGTACATCCAGCTCCAAAATTAATTTTACGGGTGGTATATTGGACTGTTCCGGTATTTCTGGTGCCAACTGGGGTGTAAAAGTAAATGGAAGTTACTGGAATATTACCAATATGACCATCAGAAACGCACCCGACTGCGGCATTGTTTTCCAGACAGGTGGCTACAATTATGTGAATAAGGTAACTACTCATGGAAATAAGGACTCCGGACTTCAGATTTATAACGGCGGTCACCACAACAGCATCAATAATTCTACCTCTTATGATAATTACGACGTGGCCAACGGTGGTGAAAATGCAGATGGTTATGCCTGTAAATTATCTGCTGGTGCAGGTAATAGTTTTAATTCGTGCAATGCCTACCACAATTCTGATGACGGATGGGATTTATACGGACAACCTTATACTGTTGTCATCAATAATTGTACGGCCACCAATAATGGTTATGGTACCAATGGTGATGGAAATGGTTTCAAACTGGGTAGTGCCGGACAAAATGTGCCCCATACCGTTACCAATTGCAAAGCCAATAACAACAAAGGAAGCGGTTACGATGGAAATGGAAACGCCGGCCACATCACGACCACAGGAAGCGGTGGCTCTGGTAATGTAAAAGGGCTTTTTAACCGGATTAATTAAGATTGTTCTCCCCGTAAAAAGGTTCAGTTGGAAACAGCTGAACTTTTTTTGTTACAAGGATTAATAGCTACTTAGAGGTGAGCACCTATCTAATGTTCATTAAATCATGAGAAGGCATCCTGATGAAGTTATGCGTGTAGTCACATCTTTTTGAGAATAGTTTAGGCGTCATGCTAGCTTGCTTTAATAGCACACAGGTTTTACCGAAGAACGCCGTCAATCCCAAGAGCCGGTGAAATCAAAAAAACAGGTGCACAACAGTAAAAATGGCACTAACAAACCTGAAACGCAGTGGTTTTGTGTTCATAACCGATAATTTGATTTTTTTAAAAAAAATATTGAACACAAAACGAAGTGTCGCTGTTTTTTTGATGAGCATAGGATTGTGCAAGAGGCTCATTGCTGGATTGACAATGCGCTTTGGGTACTTTGGCGCCCCAAAGTACCATGCCTCCGCGGCAAAGAGCGGGAAAATGAACATTGCGCTACATTTTTTTTACTGCGGTATTTATGAATGCTGCGCAGATTTATCTAAGTTTGTTTCCAATGTCATTGCCACTAACAAACCATACTTTAGAGAAATTAGAAGCCCTGCTTTTTGCTATGGGTTATAAGGTACGTTATGAGAAAGGGAACTTTAAAACCGGTTCGTGCCTGCTCGAACACAATAAGGTTGTTGTAGTCAATAAGTTCTCCAACCTGGAAGGAAAAATTGCCGCATTGATTACCCTGGTAAAACAGACCAATGCCGACGAAAACCTTTTAGACGAGAAACAACGGCAGTTTTATCAATCTTTACAACAAACCGAATTATTTTAATGAAGATACAACGCAAGGATTACTTATTTAGAAAGGAAAGTTTAAGCAGATGAAAGTTACTTTTTTAGGTACCGGCACATCACAAGGCGTTCCTGTAATAGCTTGTACTTGTGAGGTCTGTAGATCTACTGATAAAAGAGATAACCGTTTAAGGACTTCTATATTAGTGGAAACGGCTGATAAAACCATTGTGGTAGATAGTGGTCCTGATTTTCGTTACCAGCTTTTGCGCGCCAAGGTAAAAGACCTCGATGCGGTTTTATTTACCCACGAACATAAAGACCATATTGCCGGTCTGGATGATATCCGTCCCTTTAATTATTTATTGCACAAAGTTATTGATGTGTATGCTACCGAAAGGGTACAAACTTCGTTAAAAAGAGAATTCTATTACATCTTTGCCGAAACCAAATACCATGGTTTGCCGCAGATTAACCTGCATACCGTTACCAATGGAGAAGATTTTAAAATTGGCGAAACTACCATCATTCCATTTGCGGTAATGCACCATTTATTGCCGATTACAGGCTACCGGATTGGCGACTTTACCTACATTACCGATGCCAAAACCATATCGGAGCAAAGTTTTGAAAAAATAAAGGGTACAAAAATACTGGTGCTCAATGCTTTGCAGAAAGAACCGCATATTTCGCATTTTACTTTGGGCGAAGCCATTGCCTTTGCAGAAAGGGTAGGCGCCGAAATTACTTATTTAACGCATATCAGCCATAATTTAGGCTTACATGCAGCGGTAGAAAAAGATTTGCCATCTAACATCAGGCTAGCCTATGATGGTTTATCTTTTGAATGTTAAAATCATAAAATATGACAGTTAATTCGCCTCTATCAAAAAATAAAACTGCCACAATACGTACTCGCAGATATCCCCATTCTATTGTCCGTAATGAAAGCCATCCAGGTGTGAAATGTATTTCCTTTATAAAAGGAAGGAATTTCCAGGCTTTCCCTTTCTTTTAACCGCCTGGCACCACTTGTTTCATAGATGGCCGTTTTGTTGTCCACATCATAAACCATTAACATCACCTGGTCATGTTGCCTGGTGTAATCGCCGTTAGCATTATCCGTCCAGCTGAAATGTACACCTGCATCGTCATGTTCCAGCTTAACCCCCTCCACACCGCTGAGGTTTCCAAAGCTTAAACGCACAGCGGCATAGTCGATTTCGCCGGCGGCATTTTGAGCATTCAGCATGTTATAGGATTTTGCCACATTATGGGCGGTCATCATGCGTTTTTTCGACTCCAGTTTAAAACCAATCCTGATAAAAGCAACAACAGGACTTAAGAAGGTCTGCATCATGGTAAAACGGGATCTACAGGCCTTTTGATCAGTACTACCGGTTTTGTTTTTTATGGATTTTCGGCGTTTGCTCCTGATCACCCATTTCCCGTTCAGGTAATAACCCGTCACGGCGCCCACCGTTCCGGTGAAGCCGCCGTTAATTCCGTTTTCTATCTTTCCCATGATTGCATTAGTTTATATTATACAATATAGTAAATTGCTGATTAATAAATCAATAAGTTGTATTTTCCTCTGATTTACGCCGGCTTTTATTCGGGTGCAATTGTCATAAGTCCGACAAAACTCCGGCTTAAGGGCGACGAAAGTCTGTCAAAACATTTACACTGTTGTATTTGCTTTATCCGGTGTCTCATACTAAAATAAGTTTACCATAGGAAGTTGTGTTACTGTATCGGTTGACTATGTTAAGATTTGCTATCCGGAATTTTAGTTCAAAAATATTTGATGAATGTTGCAAAGCGCTATGGTTAATTTATATATTTGCAACAATTCAAACCCAGGTGGGCGATCCCGATAGCTATCGGGATGGTGGACGCTTTCGGGAATGATTAAGTAGTAAATACCCAGGTGGCGAAATTGGTAGACGCACCAGCTTGAGGGGCTGGCGCCCGTATGGGTGTGGGAGTTCGAATCTCCTCTTGGGTACAAAGAGTTTGGTTTTTACCAAACTCTTTCTTGTTATATGGCATCAGTTTATATTCTTTTCTCCAAAAAATTGAACCGTTATTATACTGGTAGTTGCCTGGATTTATCCCAACGACTAGATGAGCATTTACAAGGTGTTTATTCTGCTAGTTTTACGAGCAAAGCTACTAACTGGGAACTTTTTCTTCATATCAATGATTTGGCATACCAGCAAGCCAGACAGATTAAACTGCATATTAAAAAAATGAAAAGTAGAACTTACATAGAAAACCTAAAAAAATACGAAGATATTCAGACCAAGCTGATTATGCTGTACAGATAATCGTGGCGACCCCGATAGCAATCGGGGTGGTAGACGCACCAGCTTGAGGGGCTGGCGCCCGTACGGGTGTGGGAGTTCGAACAGATAGCTATCGGATCTCCTCTTGGGTACTTTAAAAGCTTCGGTAGCACCGAAGCTTTTTTGTTTGTTTATGGCATCAGTTTATATCCTTTTTCCTGAAAAATTAAATCGTTTTTAAACCGGTAGTTGTCTGGATTTGCTACAGCGATTAAAATCGCATAAGGATAAATTTTTACGGATAGTTTCACATCTAAGGCAGAAGATTGGGAACTATTTTTCACTATAAATGACCTTGACTACAAACAGTCTCGATTAATCGAATTACATATCAAAAAAATGAAAAGTATAATTTATATTAAAAACTTAAAGCAATATACTGAGCTGGTAGCTAAACTTATTAAGCGATATCGTTAAAGGCTACCCCGAAGTTATAAGCTATTTTGAAAATTCCGTTATATTTCAGCAAAAGGTGATGCTATTGGCTAAAGATGTTGTAATCAAATGTAATGTAGAATTTATGGCATGTAATGATAAAAAGTGTCTTCCACCCTCTGTAAAAGAATTTCGCGTCCCCGTAAAACGCTGAACGAGTCGAAAGCAAGTCCATCACCTTTAATTACAGAGCTTTGTTTCAAGGCCACTGGTATATCGCGATGTATGAATTCAGTCCATATCACATTACTGGTATACTGAACACTTTTACATCCTGAGACCCTTAGCTTGGTAACGCGATTGATAAATTCACCATTTCGGTTTATCGATGATTTATAATTCTATGATGGTTTATTTGTTATTATTTCTCTTCAAAATTTTATATATTTAATAAAGATTAAGATATTATTAATAAATTAACTGCGTTTTTAAACAGTCATTTCGGCCTGGTAGTTAGGTTTAATTTTAACCGTAATTCCGGGGTAATACTATACATACATTGGGGATGTCAAAGTTAACACGTGAGAAAGAGCAGGAATTACTTAGTCGTCTTCAATTAGATGACGAGGAAGCCTTTACTGCTCTTTTTTACAGTTATAAAAATAAACTCTACGGTTTTATTTTTGGAATAACAGGCTCCAGCGAGGTTGCAAAAGATATTCTGCAGGATGTATTTTTAAAGATATGGAATATGCGTCATCGCAGCCACGAAGTAGAAAACTTTAATGCCCTGGTTTACCGCATGGCCAAAAATGCCGCTCTTGATCAGTTGAAGCGGGTTTCGCGTGAATCAATAGCCCTTTCAGGTCTTTGTTTGCTTTCTGATGAGCACATGTCCATTGATCCGTTTGAGGATATGAAAGCTACGGAAATTCAATTGAAATATGAACGTGCTTTAAAAAAACTTCCAAAACAGCAACGCATGGTCTATGAATTACGCCATATAGAAGGTGTGGAATATTCCGAAATTGCAAAAAAGCTCAATCTTTCTGTAGCAACTATCCGAAGCCATTTCAGAAATGCCCTTAATACTTTAAAAGCGAGTATTTTTTTGCACTTATTTATTTTATTTCTTAGCTCTAAGTGAGAAATAGCAAAAAAAAAATAAATTTCTTTTGCACATTTTATTCATTCCGTCGTCTTACAACTAAAAACACGCTAAAATTGCCGTGATTTTAATTTAAGTTATATTGGAAGATAGAATACGCACTTTACTGGCTAAATATTTACAGCGCAAATGTGATAAACAGGAGCAGGATGAGTTGTTCAGGCTACTGAATGGGTTAGACCCACAGCAGTTGGATGAACTTTTAAACGGTATATGGTTAGAATATGAGTCTGACCAGGAAGTTCCTGAAGAAGATGCACAGCAAATTCTGAATGCTATTTTAGTTAAGCCCAAAAGGTATTCCATGAGGTATATCGCTATAGCAGCATCTGTTCTGATCTGCGTTTTTGCCGGCACCTATCTGTTACTGAGTTCGGGAAAATCCAATAATATTGATCAGATTGCCGATTCTGATATCAAACCAGGAGGCAACAAGGCTGAACTTACCATGGCAAATGGAAAAAAAGTATTGCTTGGCAATGGCATCCGGGAAATCAACATCCCCAATACAGACCTGGTCATTCAACAAGATGCTAAGGGATCACTAACTTACTCCAAAAGTATAAGAAATGATGCCAGGATTGCCTATGATACGCTTCGGACGCCAAAAGGAGGCGTTTATCAGTTAAATCTGAGTGATGGCACAAAAATCTGGCTCAATACTTCAAGTGCGATTAGATTTCCCGAAAATTTTGCGAATAACAAACGCGATGTAGAGTTACTTTATGGCGAAGCCTATTTTGAAGTGAAACACAGGTCAGAAGCACCATTTACAGTCAAAACTTTCGCTGGTATCGTTCGCGATTTGGGTACTCATTTCAATGTTAACAGCCAGACTGGCGGCGGCCATGTAGCCGCCACTTTGTTGGAGGGGGCCATCGAAGTTGAGGCAAATGGCCAGGTGAAAAAAATAAACCCGGGTCAGCAGGCATTATTTGGCAATAAAAAATTATCAGTTCTTGATATAGACGCAGATCAGATGATTGCCTGGAAAGAAGGCTATTTTATGTTCGACGAATCGCTGGAAAGCGCCATGCAGAAAATTTCGCTATGGTATGATGTAAGCGTTGAATACCAGGATGAAGCGATAAAAACCATACCGGTTTTGGCCACAATTACCCGCGACAGCAACATCAGCAAAGTTTTGCGCATTCTGGAAATGACAAAAAAGGTAAAGTTTAAATTAGACGGAAGATCGATTAAAGTTGTCCGTTTTAAATGATAAGATAATATTAACCAACCAAATTAACTATTAACCACCCACTAAAAAACATGAAAGATAACTAAATACCTCCGCCATTAAAAAGAGGAAAAGGAGTGCTGGAACACCCCTTTTCAAACTCTTAAATCTTTCCGATCAGATCGGAAATGAACTTTCTTACCAGACAATTCACGATTTAAAAGAATGTAAATGTATAAAATTTCTACGATAGATTTTATGCAGCTTCTACGCTGCGCCCCTAAAGTTCTTAAGCTTATGAAGCTAACTTTTTTTCTACTGTTCTTGTCGTTGTTACAAGTAAGTGCCTCCAGTTTAGCACAAAACATCACACTTAATCAAAAAAACGTCTCCCTGATAAAAGTGTTCAGGGAAATCCGATCTCAAACAGGCTATAGCTCTGTTTGGTCTGTTACCGGTGAACAAAACAAAACGGTCAATGTGGCTTTCAAAAATACGCCATTAGAAACGGTACTTCAACAGGTACTTGCGCCAAAAAATCTTACATACAGTATTGACAAGGAAAGTAAAGCGATTCTAATCTTTCCTAAGCGCAATGAAATAATTGTAAAGCCTGTTGTAGCCGTAATGGATGTAAAAGGTATTGTTGTAAACTTCCTCAAACAACCACTGCGGAGTGCCACTATTAAAGTTAAAAACAGCACAGTTTACACCCAGACAGGTATTGACGGTTCGTTTCACTTAACGGGTATACCGAGTGAGGCCGTGCTGAACATCTCTTATGTAGGGTATGCAACAAAAGAGCTAAATGCTGCACCAGACATGGGTACCATTCAGCTTGAATTTGCTGCCAACGAACTTGAAGGCGTTAATGTTACCTACTCGACCGGTTATCAAACGCTATCGAAAGAAAGAAGTGCAGGCTCTTTTTCAAAGCCGAGCCTGAGTGTGATGAACAACAGATCAGGCAGTACGAATGTATTACAACGTTTGGACGGATTGGTTCCGGGATTAACAGTAAATAACGCTCCGGATGCGGGCAACAATCCTTTTTTGATACGTGGTTTGTCATCAATTAATTCGAACAGGGGCCCACTGGTGGTTTTGGACGGTGTACAGGTACCGGATAATGCTATCCAAAACATCAACATGCAGGATGTTGCAGATATCACCGTACTTAAAGATGCGACTTCCTCATCGATATGGGGCGCCAAAGCAGCTAATGGTGTAATTGTGATTACCACAAAAAAAGGCACTGCCGACGAAAAGTTAAAAATTGACTATGACGGCTATCATAATTTTCAGGGCATACCTGATCTGGACTACATTCAAAAGATGAACAGCAGCCAGTTTATTGCTACAACAAAGGAGTTATTTCCTCAGTATGTAGGTAGCAATGCTTATAATGCGACCCAAATAATTGCCCCGCTAACACCGCATTTGCAGTACCAGTATGATGCAAATAGGGGCTTAATAACTCAGGACCAGGCTAATGCAAAGTTGGATAGCCTGGCTGGAATCGATAACCGCGATCAGCTTAAACAATATTTCTACAGGCAGGCAGCAACCACTAACCATACCCTATCTATATCAGGAGGTGGCAAAGTCCATTCTTTTTATGGCTCTGCCAATTATATTGGAATGGTTAGTAATATTCCTGGCGAAAAAAATGACCAATATAAGATCAACCTGCGTCAGGATTTTAAGTTTAACAAACGTCTCCAGGTTTACCTGATCACAGATCTGACAAACCGGGTTACTGCCAGTAATAATATAGCTGTTCCAAGTTTAGATCTGGTACCTTATCAGTTATTTGCTGATCCCGCAGGAAATCCGTTAATCGTCAATCATATGGGCAATTATAGCGATGATTTACGTAAAGATTATCAGGCAAGAAGCCGGATCAACCTGGATTACTCTCCATTACAGGAAATAGATCGAGGCTACACTAAAGGCAATGCTTTATCCACCAGGATTGTTGGTGGGGTTACATTAGCGCTATTAAAAGGCCTCCGATATGAAGGAACCTTTGGATATCATATAAACTCCTTTAAAAACCGCGTAGAACTTGATCAGAACAGTTATACAGTAAGAGAGGAGGTGATGAGGTTTACCCAGGCGCCAACGGTGAACAGTACACCGATTTATAATATTCCGGCTTTCGGCGGGAGATTAACTGCTATTGACCAACTGCTCAAAAGCTGGACGATCAGAAATCAGTTTTTGTATGATCACACCTGGCTTGATAAGCATCAGTTGACCGTTATGGCAGGACAGGAAGCGACCAGCATTTCGCCACTTTCAACAACAAGTATCTACAGGGGATGGGATGATCAGCTACAGGTAGCAAGACCTGTTAATTACCAATTATTAGGTGCCGGCATTACCGGAACAGTGCCTGGAACAAATGGAATATTACCAAATGATGTAACTGGCGGAGAAGGTGTAATTAGCAGAACCTCTTCTTATTTTGCCAATTTAGGTTATACCTACAACCTTAAGTACACGCTGAACAGCAGTTTCCGTATTGACAGGAGCAATTTGTTTGGTTTTGATCAGTCAGCACAAAACAGACCTGTCTGGAGTGTTGGTGGCAAATGGGCGCTTGGAGGAGAGGAATTTATGAAACCAGTAAATTGGTTAAGCCGTTTAGATGTCAGGCTTACTTATGGTGTCACCGGTAATGCACCAACACCCGGTACTGCAGCATCATGGGACATTTTACGTGCTGATGCAAATGTTAATTATCCAACCGGCGTTAGCTTGATTATTAATGCGCCGGCAAACAAAAAACTTACCTGGGAACTTACCAAAAACTACAATTTGGGCCTGGATTTCGAAATCCTGAATGGTGTATTATCCGGTTCAATAGATGGGTATATCAGGAAAACAAATGATCTGATTGGCAACCTGGCAACCGCACCGCTTACCGGCTATGCATCTGTTGTAGGGAATTTTGGAGATTTGGAAAATAAAGGTTTGGATGTTTCGCTTAACTCGCTTAACGTCAGCAGTCGTAATTTTACCTGGAGCAGTTCATTCAATTTAGGTTACAATAAAAACAAAATCACACAGCTTGCCAATCCATCTCCTATTACCACAGGCCCTGGCATGATCAATGCCAGATTTCTGGATGGGTATCCTGCATTTACTGTTTTTGCCTATGACTATGCCGGTTTAAACGCTTCCGGAGATCCACAGGTTAAACTTGCTAACAGAACAATTTCGTCAAATCCAACCGCAACTACTGCCCGGGATGTGCAGTACATGGGAAGCTCACAACCTGTGTACAGCGGTGGTTTTTCTAACTACTTGCGCTATAAAAATGTCACCTTAGGCGTCAACATTATTTATAATGGCGGTAACGTAATGTTTCGCGACGTAAATACATTTTGGTCGGGTGTGCCTTACCAAAATGATATGCATCGTGAGTTCGCCGATCGTTGGAAAGTAGCTGGCGACGAGAACAAGACTAATATCCCTCGGTATGCTGGAACCAGCGCAGTTAGTGGTAATAGAAATACCAACTATTACACTTATGCAAATAGCAACGTGTTTAATGCTTCTTTTGCCAAGGTTCGCGATATTACGTTAGCCTATGATGTTAGAGGTGGGCTAATCAAAAAACTGCGTGCACAGGCTATAACTTTCAGGGCACAGGTTTCTAACTTAATGTTATGGAAAGCCAATGATTTAGACATTGATCCTGAATTCCAATCCTTAGGTAACAGAGGAGCAACGCTTACTGCCGGTAACACAGGTGCTATCAGAAACCTCCGCACCGGACAAGGAACAATAACATTAGGTGCTCACATAACACTTTAAAAACATCACGAGTTATGAAATTAAGAACAAAATATTTATTAATCACATTGGTTGCCTGCACAATGCTTTTAGCCGGTTCCTGTAAAAAAGATTTTTTGGAAATACAGCCTAAAGGATCACTAATAGCAACAACTACGAATGATTACGAGCAGATATTGAATGGTTTGTCTTTGCAAAACACAATTTCCGCTGAAGTATACCTTGGAGACGATGTTGCTTTGCAAAACGATTATATCGGCGGTGCGCCTTTAAGGGTTCAACGCTTATTCAGATATGAGGACAGGGTTTACGAGCAAAACGAACTTCCTCAGGAAATTACCGCGCCTTCAGGTTATATCCCAAGGCTTTATCTTTTTAACAAAATCATCAACGAGGTCATGTTATCAACACAGGGAACAGCGCAACAGAAGAAGCAGTTACTGGCTGAAGCCAAAGTTGGCAGAGCGGTTTGCAACTTAGCCTTTTTGAATGAATTTTCTTTGCCATATAATCCTGCTTCAGCGTCAACTGATCTGGGTATACCGATCATCACTACTGCTGATGTTACGCGCACATCCTTTATACGCTCAACTGTAAGCGAATGTTATACTAACGTGATAAAAGATCTGACTGAAGCGCTGCCAGATCTGGAACCGTTGTTCCATCGCCGGCGGCTCTCTAAGCTAGCTGCCGAATTCTATTTAACAAGGGTGTATATGAACATGCAGGATTTTTCTTCTGCTAAAACACATATTGATGGCGCTTTTGCAGAGGTATCCAAAGCAACAATTCCATTGGCGCTTTATGATTATAATATTGTTTTAGATGAAAATGCTGCCGACACATGGTTCCCGCTTAGTTTTCTGGGGATATTGAACGGCTTTCCCCTTGCAGCAAACAACAGCCAGGCTATTTATAATGTGCAGGCAAGTGTATGGGGTTTAGATTTTGCCGATTGCCCGGTTTACACACCCCAGGTTGCAGCGCTTTACGGAAGCAACGACAAGCGCATACAGCTTTATTCTGACACCGAATTATTTGGAACTTATGTCTACCCTAAGAAAGTTCGCAGGTTCCCCAATTTCTTTCTGGAAGTCGGGCCATCGCTACCGGATATGTATCTGATGCGTGCCGAAATTAGGGCAAGAGCAAATGATTTGACCGGTGCGAAGGCAGATGTAGAAGCATTAAGGTCTAAGAGAGTACCTGCTTCGGCTGTCGCGGTACCCTCAGGCGTAGCAATAAATCAACAGGCAATGGTGAGATTTATTCTGGATGAACGCATCAGAGAATTTGCGCTTTCAGGTTTGCGGTGGTTAGATATGCGTCGTCTTTCTGTTGATCCGATTTACAAGGATCATATTAATCCGAACCATTACCTACTGGATGCTAATGGTGACATCATGAAAACCTATACTTTAACGCCAAAACGTTATGCGCTGAAATTTGGGGAATTGATGGTTAACCAGAATCAGGGGTTAGTAGACAACCAATAATCATTCTATTTGGGTAGTCTATTGTTACCCACTAATATATCATAAATAAAATATCAGTTATGAAAATCAACAAATTAGTAAACTACTTTATGGCTTTAGGCATGATGCTTATTATCAGTTTCGGAGCTAAAGCACAACAGCCTAATCCTTTGGCTGAAAAGTACGAGGAATTCACACTCCTGGGTAAAGTGCAGGATCAGGAAAAATTTTATAAGGACTTAATTAAAAAGATTCCTGAAACGGAGAAAAATAAAAAGATTTATGATCGGATTCGCGGCGCAATAGCGATCAACTGGCTTCACGAGGAAAACTTAAACAAGTTCAAAGAATATGATAAATCTGTTAAGGATCCGCTTTCGCAAATGGAACTGACCAACATTCTGGAAAAGTGGCTGGATGACAAAAAACACCTGGAATGGATCGATGTGATTTCAAAAGATTATCTTAAAAAATTTGATAGCGGCATTATTAAGGATGATATTAAACGTTCACACGAAATCTTATTGGAAATATCAGCTACAGTAGACTGCCTAAAAGGCAACAAGGGCTCTGCATTAACTAAAATTCAGGAAGCGCTGAAAGACACGACGATGAGGAACATGAATTATTTCAAGGACTCAAAGCCAAATTTCATCAGTCGTTATGCACTCATTTTAGATGCAAACGGCCAAACGCAAAAGGCGATTGATACACTTACAGCTGCCGTTAAAGCGGCAGAATCTAATCCAAAACTTTTAGCTACGCTTAAAACAGTTTATTCCAGGAAGAATGGCGAGGAAAATGCAATTAAGTATATCGCTGCATTACAAGATGAAGCTTATCAGCACTATTATAAGGCGCTTGAGAGCAAGTGGGATCCAGTTGGCAAACCAGCACCAACCGTTGCCATCACCAAGTTAAACGGTCAGGAATTTAAAGTGTCTGATTACAAAGGAAAAATTCTGGTAGTTGATTTTTGGAGCACCACATGTACGCCATGTAAAGCCTGTTTTCCCGCTTTCGAACGAGTGGTTGCAGACTATAAAAATGAACCCTTTCAGTTGTTCGTAGCAGGAATAGCGGAAGATAAGGAAACCCAGCAATTATATGTAGATAAATCTAAGCTGACATTGGATGTATTAAGAGATCCGGATATGATATTTTATAAAGCCATTGGTGCTAAAGGAACGCCTCATAAATTTGTAATTGACCCTCAGGGAATGATAAGAATGGAGGGAATTGGCTACGCGGGTTCGACAGACCGCGAATATTATGAACTCAAAGCAATGGTAGAGATCACTAAAAAGCATGCCGCCATTAATAATTAATATATAAACTATCAATATGAAAAAGATTCTCATGCTCCTGTTTATCTGCGCATTTTTTACGCTAAAAGGATTCGGTCAAATCTATCACCCAATCAAGTGGAGTTATGCGGCAAAGAAAACAAGTAAAACTGAAGCTATTGTATTTGTAAAAGCAACCTTAGAAAAAGGCTGGCACTTATATTCACAATATGTGGAAAAAGGTGGTCCGCAACCTACAAAGTTTACCTTCGAAAAATCAAATTCCTATGTTCTGTCTGGTTATACAAAGGAACCTCAGGCAATAGTACGTTTGGAGCCAACGTTTATGATGGAAGTCGGGTTTTTCGAAAATTCAGTAATCTTTCAGCAAAAAGTAAAGCTAAATGGCAAAAAAGCAACCGTAAAAGGAAAAGTAAAATTTATGGTGTGTAATGATAAAATGTGTCTTCCTCCGGATGAAGTCGAATTTGCCATTAACGTAATTTAATATTCCAGATTATAAAATACAACATGAAAAAATTAATGATCATCGCTTTATCAATAATTCAATTGAGTGCTTTTGCACAGGGCGGGAAAAACACTTTTACGATCACAGGGAAATATGGCGAGTTTAATGCGCCGGTAAAAGCTTACTTAGAATATACTATAGATGGTAAAGACATAAAAGATTCAGTAACACTAAAAAACGGAGCTTTTAAATTTAGCGGAACAGCCCCGTCTTCACCTGCTTATGCTGAACTCATTTTTGATTCAAAAGCTGTTGGAAAGAAAAAAAGCCCCGAACGGGGAGTCGTATTTATAGAGCCAGGTAATATCACAGTTACTATAAAAGGTACTACTTTCGATGGCCTTAAAGTGACCGGTACGCCTTCTAACGACGATTATACTGAATTTAATGAAATTGTAGATGCTGAGTTTTCCAAAATGTCTCCCGAAGATAAAAGTTTCATGGAAGGGAAAATGAACGCTCAGAACACTTCCAATTTTGAGGAAAAACTGGAAGCATTTAAGAAGAGGTATAGTAAATTAACAAATGATGGGTATATAAAATTTGTAAAAAGCCATCCCAACTCTGAACTTGCTTTGGATCTAATGTCAAAAATTGCTTATGATTCAGAATATGCTGAAGTTAAACCTTTATTTGATGGCTTTTCTGATAAGATAAAGAATAGTGCTGACGGTAAAAGTTTTGCTAAAGCCCTGGAACAGATGAAAGCTACAGCAATTGGTCAAAAGGCGCCTGATTTTGAAATGGCTGATACTGAAGGTAAACTGTTTAAACTTTCATCTTTAAAAGAAAAGTATATTTTATTAGATTTTTGGGCATCCTGGTGTGGACCCTGCAGAGCGGAGAATCCAAACCTTGTAAAAATTTATAATAAATTTAAAGACCAGAACTTTACGATAGTAGGTGTTTCACTGGATAAAGCAAACGCTAAAGACCTTTGGCTGGCTGCTATAAAAAAAGATGGCCTGCCTTGGCTGCAACTTTCAGATTTGCAGAGTTTTGATAATACAGCAGCTAAACTATATGGTGTGCGTGCCATACCACAAAATTTCCTGATAGATCCTAATGGCAAAATTATTGGTAAAACCTTGGTTGGAACAGGGCTTGAGCAAAAACTTACAGAAGTGATTGGTCAGCCAGCCAAAAAAGATTAGCGGTCTAATCCTTAATTACAGACCCAATAAGCAATAAAAAGCGATTAAATTTTCAATTATTCCTGCTTAGGGGTACTTCACCGGAGTTTAGGTTTTTTAAATCCTGACTCCGGTTTTTTTATTTCCTATTAATTTGCGCTTTAGTAAAAATGATTAATTTATTAACCTGAGTTCGATTAATAATGTGCTTTCATTTGGGTTATTTGGCGCCTTACATGAACGGTCGTCACCCTGAACTTGTTTCAGGGTCTTTATAGCAAGGCGGTTTAACAGGAAAGATGCTGACCACGATTAGCTATTAGGCCTTTAAACAATAAAAACTGCTAATAAAATAAATCCGATAGCTATCGGATCAGCATAACGAAACGGCTAGCCAATTCGTCCTAATAAAGTACATTAATTTTTAAACATTAATCGAACTCAGGTTATTAAGTTTTGAAAGCACAAGTCAGCCACAACAGCTTTTCAACCACTAAGACTTGAGCCAGGAAAGCGATCTGGTGATTTGATTAATAGTGCTTTCTGGATTAAACAGAAAAGCCGTATCAATTTTTTTGATACGGCTTGTTTATGGGATGCAAATTTCGCCTCTGTAGGGGTAATAGCTTATCCTTAAGTTAATAATTGGTTTTAGTTGCCAGGATCTTTCACTTTCTCCACCACGTCCTGTATGTTCTGCGGTAAATTTGAAAGTAAATTATAACCCGTTGCACTTTCTATATCGCGGACAGACACAATATAGTTCTTCCAGCTTGGATTTGTGCTGTTGATGTTGGGTGTGTTGATGGCAATAACCCGTGTAGAACTACTCACGCGGCTGATATCATTGTCTCCCGTTTTTAGCACTACAGCCACTTTCCATACGTTTGCCGGAACGGTAACTTTGCCATTGTTGATGGTGTTCACTACCGACGCGCTTGCCGAACCAATGCCGCCTGTGCCATAACTTCCCATGATCACATAAACCTCGTATCCGTTCAATGCCTGGGCGCGGAGATAGCTTTCAAAAGATTCCCATGTTTTCTGGTTGTTGTTCGGCGCCTGAGGGATCATGTTGGTCATCAGGAAAGTTGCTGAATTGGCAGTATTTGAGCTTGTACGGTCACCGCTTGGACAGTTATGCCCCCTGTCAAAACCGGAGCCTGAATAGCTGTTGCTCTGTACCTGGTACCAATTTGCCGGCAGGCCTGTAAATGAAGCGAAATCGTCTTTTCTGCTTGCTGCACCAGTAAAGTTGTTCGGATCCAGGTGCCAGCTTACCCAATTTGGTGTCCCGCGGGTCATGCTGTAACTCTCGGTGTAATATTTTTGATCGATCAGGTAATTTTCTGCTGAAACCAGGTTGGCCGTAGCGCCTGATGGGTTACCAAAAAGTAGGTTGGAATTATCACCTCCGGCCGGTGGTGCATCCGCACCTGCATCCGGTGTGCCTCTTCCGGGGGTTGCTGTGGAGCCGCCGTTATCCACAGGATCTGTATCCGCTCCACCTACGGTAATGCCCGGATCACCTGTACCTTTAAAGATGATATCGTCGATGTTGATCCTGGTTGTACCGGCTTTTTTGATCTGAAAGCGTATTTTACCTGTTGTATTAACCTTAAAGGAATCGGTCACCAGTGTGGTGCTGGTTTCTGTAATATCCGTACCTAACTGCGTGAAGGTTTTACCACCATCGGTAGAAGCCAGAAGCTGCCAGGTTGAACTGGCGTCTGTTCCATATTTGGCATGGGAAACGTAAATCATTTGAGTGCCTGCGATATCAAAGTTCATAGACAGGTAACCTGTTCTTAACCGGACAGACTTCGCGCCGTCCCTGGCATCAGCTGCAAGATTGCCCAGCAGCGCATCGCTCAATGTCCATTTGCCGGTTAGTAGCTGAACACTGTCTAACGCATAAGCGCCTTTGCTGCCGAATTCGAAAGTCTCCGTTATGGCATAAGCCGTTGGCGCTTTTGGTGGTGGTGTGGTTGGTGTTTCATCTCCGATGCTTGTTTTTTTTGAACAGGAGGATAGGATCAGGATGCCAATAAATCCTGAATAGGTAAGGATGTTTTTTAATTTCATGCTTTGATTTTAATGTCTGGTTGTTCGCGTTAACATAGATCATTTTTCAATGCGCCGCGAAGGTATGGAGAAAAGATGTTTGTTGTGTTAAGTTAATATTAACAAAGAGCAGGGTAATTGCAATTGGCTAGAATGCTGGTGTTTAATGCTCGTTTCGCCACGGTAACTACCTGTTTCACCACGTTAGATGATTGGTTTTGATTTCTTTACCTGATTTCTTTGGCTAAATTGATAGGGGGAAGCCTTTGTTAACCAGCCCAAATTAATTAACTGTTATAAACTGGTTCGGCAAATTTATACTTACTGTTTTCTCAGCTTTTGCTGTATGATCGGTGCGCCTGGTACAAAGTATCGGGTTTCAATTTTTATTAAGTTTTGGAAAGCACAAGTCAGCCCCAACAGCTCCCCAACCGCTAAGACTTGCGCTAGGAAAGGGGTCATAAGCAATAAAGAGTTTGTGAATACTATTTGCTTATGGCTTACTTTCGTGTTAAATTTAATCACAACTTTGCTCATGTAAATTAATAAGAACATGGCCTTAAAGATGCAAAGATCGGTATAATCATTAACTAACACTATGGATCCAATAAATCTTACTGACGAACAAAAAGAATTTAACAAAGTATTTGAAAGCATAGGCGGTATTTTGATACCGCCAGATGATAACTTAACTGCATATGTACTTAATGATCAAGGTCCAAAAATCATTGATTGGGTAAGAAGACATAATTTAGAATATCCAGAATGTAATTTCGGAATCATAAACAACAATACTGTAGATGCAAAAGCCAGGATCACAAAAGACGGCAAATATTTTATCGGCATAAACAGCGGGGCAATAAATTGCATAACAGATCTTTTTAATAGACTTCTCGCACATCCCGATGTTCTTGTAAAATACGGTAATCCTGCATTAGAAAATCCAACAACAGAAATATTAGATATAGATCTTATCCCTGCGGATATCTATATTCAATATGTTTCCCCCGCCGAACCTAAATTACCAAATTGTCCTCTAAGGAGGGATTTAGCACAATTTTTAATACAGACTACTTTGAAAATGTTGTTAATGCATGAATACACACACGTTAAGAATGGACATTTAGCTTGGCTACAGTCTAAAAGAGAGGAAGAATCCATGATGGAGGCATTTGAATCTAATAATCTATCTAGCGGCAATATCACGATGCAAGCTCTTGAGATGGATGCTGACTCTATTGCTATTAATCTGTTGCTTATGGAAGTAGAAGTGTTTTTCAAGTACCCAGAATACATCCCTCTTGCCTATATCCCATTTTTTGATAATATGGAGACTATTGGACTTATGTTGTTCTCAGTCGAATGTTTTTTTAGGATATTCGGAAGCATCGAATGGAGTTTTACCGACCTGGCTAACTATAAACATCCACCTGCACCCATCAGAAGATCCATGATGAAAGCTACAGTTTATGCATATTTTGAACAATATTTCCCTCATTCGATTGAATCGCTATTAAATCAAAGTAATAATGTTTTATATGAAGTAGAAATGGGATTTTCGAAAATTTCAGGGCAAAATGTAAACGCAAGTTCTCTAAAATTGTCAGCAGACACAGAATCTATTGATCATGTCCATAATATTATGGAAGCGTGGAAAAAAGTCCGGGAAGAGTTGTTGCCATACACAAAGGCACCTTTAGCACTTTAATATATAAGAATAGTTTATTAAAGTCATTCCTCATTTAATGATATATTAACAAAAAATGTTTGATCTGTAGTAAATATTAAAGGAAATTCAATAAATGGTTAATTTTAAGGATAAAGGCCATGAATTAATTGATGGCCTTTATTATGAGCTGTATCTTTTTCGCAAACTGGAAAATTTATATAGATCTTTCTATCCACCGAATAGCAGTTAGATGTCCAATCTCATCGAATTCTTTAAATAATGAATTAAATAACGAGTTTTCAACCGTAACGGTGGCTTCAAATGTATGAGGCGCGGGGTGACCAATTGAAGTTAGTGACGGATCATATTTCTTAAGTGTTCGATAAACTGCGTTCCACACCATATTCCGGAGACCTTCATCTTCCTCATCAACGTCTCCTTGGATTTTAACAACCTTAACTTTACTGGAGCTATTTAAGGGAGTACTAGACATTGTTGACCTAATAACCCCTGATGAACTACTAGAAGAACCATTTGCCGAATTATCTAATTTGTCTAATTTCTCTAAAATTACTCTGATAGGATCATCATCCTTTATGTCACGAAATAATTTAGCGCTTTCCAGATACGAATAAATCGGATTGTCTGGGTTCTCATCTGCCAAGGCAAAAACTATTTTATTTCTTAATTCAGATTTTGCCTGCTCAACTCCAGAAAGGGTATCGGAATAAAAAATTGTCCTTTGATCAGTAATATCAAACGGTAGTCTGGTACCTTGTTCAGCCATAATTATAACTGGTTTTCTGGCGGCATGCCTAATAGCCAGCTCATACATAACATTAGGATTTAAGCCTGTTAAATTGGCTATCACGAGCCTATCTTCTACTATTCTTTTAATTAATTGCTTATTTATTGACCCTAAATCATCCATCCTATTTGCAGGCAAAGCTTTCATCTTGTTTTCTGCTAAAACTGGCTCGATAACAGCATCAATTAGTCCCATTGCTTTTACAAAAGTATCTGAACCAGCTGCACCAATAGGGGTTATTATAAAACAATCTTCAATAATTACATCTTCTGTAGCCTCATTCGGCTGGATTTCAGTTTTCTTTGTCATGAGCTTTTTATTAGATTTCCTAAAAATAATGATTTAATTTACAAATCGTAACTTTAATTTTCACGCCTTGAGGCAGAGTAATAGGACATTTTCAGCTTATCAATTTTAGATGGCGACCACATTCATTTCCAAAAACCTATACCCGAAATCGATGTTTGGTTTATCGATCAATTGTTCAATCGCGATGGTAAATCAACCTCCAGATAAATGCGGTTATAATATTTTTAAGTCTATTTGCTAACAAAAAATATTTGATGTTTTTTTCTCATTCAAAGCCACCCAAGTGGCTTTTTTAACTTATAGCTTTTTTGCTATATTGTATGATAAGAAATTATCAACCAACATCCGACACCTTGATGAGGCTTATCCAAATTTGACCTATCACATCGGTAGGCCCTTTTAGTCTATAATCTATAATAAGCCCTCACATTCCGCAAGGGCTTAAATTTAAATTACCAATTCCATTTTACCTCACTCAAAACTTCCTTTCCCATCAGCAACATAACTGTAAATAACCATGTATTCGATTCCATTCTTTTGAAAATGCCCGATAGGAATATCGCCTTTTTCAAAGTAAGCTGATTTACTTTCGAATGGAATACCGCAAAGCATTGCATTCGGTTCTATTTGATGATAAACAACATCATTTCTACTGGTTGCAATAGCCATCAATGCTGATAAATTTTTGCTCGAACCTTTCTGGTTATATTTTGGATGGTGCGGGTGTTGGCTGGCCGTTACCCAGGAGCCCGGTTCCATTGGTTTATAAAATTTGCCCAGTGGTATATCGAAGCGGCGTGGTAAAAAGCAAGAGGCTATTGTTCCATTGGTGGTGATGGTTCCGGTTTCTATAAAGAAATGGGTAATTCGAATCCAATGCCGGGTGAGCTGATACACATATTCCCGAATGGAATTTTGCCCATCCTCTAAAAATTCTGCCCATCCGGCGTAACGTGGCAAAGTCATCATGATTTCAGAAACATGGCCATCAATATGATGTAAGGTAGCCTTTACCGCACAAATGGCAGGTAATACATTAGTGTTGGCTGATTCAGCTGCAACCTGAGCAGGGAGCTGTGTGTTTTGGTTTTTACAATTGTTGTTTCGCATAACATTGTTAAAAAGATCCTGGGTGCTGCGAAACAACAATAAACTCTTTTCAGAGAAAATTTAGATACGGTGCCAAACCGCTCACCCAGGAATATTGTTAAAAATTGATTTGCTTACTTAATTGCTTCTCTGTCTAAGTTGAAAATTCTGTTTATTATTATTTCGCATAAGCAATTTAGAAACAATATCTCAAATCACAAAGAAAAATCTTCATTATTTAATTGGTTTCTCATCAGCGTTCCAAGTAGCTTCGGTTATCCTCTTTTGTTGCTGTAATTTACTAAACTAAGTGATTTTAACAGGCTCTATGTATTCCCTTAGAAGTTGAACTTTCCAAAGCTTTGACAACTGAATTTGGGGAAAGGTTTTTCCTATTCTAATTTATATAATTTCAGACAGTTTTATCTTACCTACCCAGAGCAAGACAAATTCTACACACTGTGTAGCAAATTGACATGGAGCCATAATAGGTTAATAATGAGGGTTTAAAATGTGGCTGCAAGGGGATTTTATTTAAATGAATTCAATAAATACCAGTGACGACGTCAAAAGGTTCATCTGCTATTTTCTAAAATAATTTTCCAGGTATTGGCGTACAGAAGTTGGTTCCCTTTTCAAAAAACCGGCTAAAGTATCATCTTCCTGATCCATTGCCTGCTGTTTCAATGCAGTACCCCACATGGTTAACATATTAATGTACATTTTCAGGACATTTGCCTTTTGCAGCATAGCATTAAATTCATTGATGCCCGGCGATTTGTATTCAATTTCTTCGCCTAGTATTTCAGATATATGCTGTGCAATGAATTCAAAACCTACAGCTTCGGAATTAGTCAAAGTATAGATTTTATTTTTATGGCCTTCGGTGATTAAAACATGAGCAGCAGATTCTGCTAATTCTTCACGAAGAACCCAACTCGCTTTTCCTTCGCCTGCCGGAAACAAAATGCTTTTAGTTTCGGCAACCTTATCACCAGAAAAAGCCAATATCATTTCTGCATAGATACCATTTTGAAGTATAGTATAATCCAGACCGCTCCCGGTCAGGTGTTTTTCAGTCTCGAGGTGGGCGTTTTGAAAATCAGCAATCGCTGAATCCTCAAATCCTGGTTTTCTCACAAAAGAAGTGTACACAATATGCTTTACACCGGCTTCTTTGGCCGCATTTATTGCGTTTTTGTGATGCTGTGTCCGGTTTTCAATCGCTTCTCTATTGTTACTTGATACCAACAATAATTTATCTACACCTGTAAAAGCCTTTACCATCGAAATGTGGTCGGTATAATCACCTTCCCTAATCGCTATTCCTTTTTCCAGCTCCTTTGCTTTGTTGCTGTCTCTTACCAAAACAGCAATTGCTGAAGGTTCAATTCCATTCTTTAACAAATGTTCAACTGCTTTAGAACCAAACTGGCCTGTTGCTCCTGTAACTAAAATCATAAATTTATTTTTTAAATTGTTATTAATCTCTGTTTGTTTTTTGAAGTTTTGCATCACACACATACGACACAATCAGGATCGCCAGGAAAACCAATCCTGTTATCACTTTGCCAAGCGGATCGCCTACTGCCGCATGTGCTAGGGAAGCTGAGGCAAACATAATAGCGAAACCGATGTATGCGGCTTCCCTCAACAAGCGGACAGGCAACCAGATTAAAACTGCACCTATAATTTTTGCAATTCCCAATTCAATCCTGAAATAATCGGGGAAACCTAAATGTGTCATTGATATTTTGACTTCGGGCTTCGTAAGGGTTTCAAAAGCAATAAATAGCATCATTGCTGAAATAATTGCAGTGGTAGCGTAACAGGTAATTTTTAATTTGTTCATTTCTCTATTATTTTATGTTACAAAGCTATGTATATTAGCTAACCAAAATATAGTAGTATACCAAAGGTGAGTAGTAACCTTTTGGTTAGTTAAATTAAATAGAAACGATGGCAACAAGTAAATTAGAATACACACCAGTGCAGTGTACAAACCGTATCTCGGCAACTGAGGATGCCCTTTATGTTCTTGGCGGTAGGTGGACCATCAGGGTGATGATCGGGGTTTTAGGTGGCAATACCAGATTTAATGAACTGCAACGAACGGTAAAAGGAATTTCTGCAAAAATGCTGTCGGTAGAATTAAAAAAATTAGAAATAAATCAACTGGTGGAAAGGAAAGTGCTGGCCGATCAGTTTCCGGTTATAGTGGAGTACCTGCCCACTGAATATAGTGAATCTTTAAAGGATATCATCACTGCCCTGGCGCAATGGGGTACAAACCATAAAAAGAGAATTACAACTGATAATTAGGGAAAATGTAACCGTTTTATCAAAGAGGGTGGATTGTAAGGTGCGTTAATTGTAATTAAATCTAATTTTTTTCCAAATTTAAGAGCCTGTTTAAAAATTAAAAAAAAAATATTTCGTATGTCAGTCTGAGGGTTAATTAATTGTTTAAAATCAATACGAGTGAGGTATAATTGTCTTTTCTTGTCCTACGGCGCGGTCTTGCCTCGGCTCGCCGCCGCCGAAGGGCTCTTTCTTTTTGGCATCAAAAAGAAACAAAAACTGCCGGCTGAAAATTTTTCTTTCGAAGCTGGTAGGTTGGCTTTGTCAGTGGAGCCCGAAAAATTTGTTAGGCCGGATTTAAATAGAACGGGGATATCGTGCTATGGCCTAGCTGGGTGGAAATACTAAAGTAATTAAATTATTGATTAATAACGACTTGTAAAATAACGTCAATGGTAGCGTAGTCGAAGACCATTTCAAAGCATTAAAAAAGCAATCGACTCTGGTACTATAGACAGAATCCATTAGCACTGTCGTCATTCCCGCGCAGGCGGGAATCTTAAAGCGCTTGCATTACGATTATTCATGAGTTTACCCCGTTTCAAAGGCATTCATGAGCATTCCGTGGTTCCCAATCGAGTTGGGAATGACGATCTCACGCAGCCAACCATTTTGCCAAAAAGATTTATCTTTTATATTGATTTTATGAAATAATTACCCTCTATGTGAGAGCAAAAAGCCATTTATATTTGTTATAAAATTTAAATAGACTCTAACATTGATTCTTTTTTTGTTTCCAATTCATTCAAATATCATTCTAACCCGCAAAATTTGTTTAATGCTCCGGGGATATATTTGACTTCAAATGTCATTGTATCACGTCAGTCCGTTAGGCTAAGGTTGGAAATAGGGATATACCCGGCTGTTTCTTTGCCGCCCTTACCCTCAAAATAAACATATAGCCAATTTTGTGTGCTGGCGCCAATTCTATCGATATCTAACCTAACTTTATCACCTTTTAATACGTAGGTTTTAAGTTTGCTTCCTGCATCTGGTTTTCGATAAAAATAGGCCTTAGGTACTTTTACAATGTATTCGCCAGCTACGGCATTGGTAATTTTATTGTAGAAGCCATCAAAGTCTGTAGTAAGGTGATCGGTATTGCAGTTATTAAACGAAGCCTTAATTTTGCCCTGAACAAGATTTAGCGTAACAACACAGCCTGGATCGTTCTCCTCACTGTGTAAAACAACCCTGTTCTGCTGTAATGTTCCTTTACCACTATAGCTACCCATCTGTGCCGACTTGGTATTCCACCAGCTAAAAATTTCTGCTATTACCTTATCGCCATTTTTTTGAAAGGAAATGATTCCATAAGCCCCATTTGCGGCTTTTTTTTCATAAGTGCCGTTTTGAGCCTGTGTTGTTAAAGATGAACACAGGATGAGTAAGCCCAATGCGATCTTCACTTTAGATTGCTGTAATTTATTTATGATTGATAATTTCATGATTGTAGCTTTAAGATCAGATTTATTTGCGAACCATTGTATCCGGAAGCGACCAGGCTTTGTGCTAAATATTCTTTTTTCGGCTCTGCATTTCCGCCAGGCAGGGAATTGTTGACTATCGGAGCGGATTTGGATAACAGACCAGCCAAAATAGAAATTATTAGGATAACAAACACAATTGCGGCTATGGTAATGATAAGCTTCGTTTTTTGAGCACCCAAAGCAGGATTCGCGTTGGCGTAGCTGTAGTTATGGTTATAATTTACAGTGATGTCATCATCGTCCAGGTAATACTCCGTTTGGCGGTTTATGTTAGGGTAAACGTCGGGCTTGATTTCAGTTTTGGCAGTACTGCCGCATTGAGGAAACTTGATCGCTTTAATTCTTTCGCCATGAGCGCGTTTATTCATTTGGGCTGCGAGCATATTGTTGCAGTTCGTAAAAAATTAATGTGTGCTGAACCGATATGAAGATACAACAATATTGTTAAGCAAAGGTTTTAGTGCCGGACTGTTGTTTGTAAGATCTACAGAAATTGGACGAAATGCACCTGATTTCGGGCAGCAAAACCCGTAAGAAATTTGATTAAATTATCAGATTTAAAGGGGAAATATGTACTTATAGACTTTGTAATTTGGCTTAATTTTCAGTTTGGTAAAGTGGGAATGGCAGATTAGTTTGAACACCCGTTACAGCTTTAAATCTAAAACGTCATTTTGACTTACCATAATTCGTTTTAGACTAATTTCAGTGTTTATGCAATGCCCACTTTTGTATAGTTCAATCTAAAACAAAGAATTATGCAAAAGACAATTTTCATTACCGGAACCTCATCCGGGCTGGGCAAATCAACAGCCAAATTATTTCATGCAAATGGCTGGCATGTAATCGCAACAATGCGCGATCCCGAAAAAGAAAATGAATTGAAGGAACTTCCAAATGTAACCATAGTTCAATTGGATGTTACTGATTCGGAAAAAATCAAGAATACGATATCAGAGGTTTTGAAGTCGCATGCTGTTGATATAGTATTAAATAACGCCGGTTATGGGTTGATTGGTCCGCTGGAAGCCTTTACAGATGAGCAAATCCAGACTCAGGTACAGACGAATTTATTTGGCGTGATCAATATTACAAGAGCATTCATCTCGTATTTTAGAGAAAGAAAGAGTGGAACGTTCATCAATATTACCAGTACATTTGGCCTGCTGGGATATCCAACCTGTTCTATTTATAATGCTACCAAATTTGCTGTTGATGGTTTTTCAGAAGGTTTGGCTTATGAATTGGCACAATTTGGAATATCGGTGAAAGTAGTGGCCCCAGGTGGAATGCAAACTAACTTTGCAGGAAGATCTCTACAGGCTGGAATGCACGAAGCTTATGCTCAATTGGTGGCTCAGGTTAGTGAAGGTTATAGCGAAGAGCAGATTGCCAGTTACACAAAAGCAGAAGACGTAGCCAAAATCATTTATGATGCAGCTACAGACAATAAAGAACAGCTGAGATATATTGCCGGCAATGATGCTAAAGGTTTATATCAAGAGCGCCTTGAATTAACTCCGGAAGGACAATTCGAAAAACTCCGTTCCCAGTTCGTATTTTAATAGATATAGCCATTCTATAATGGATTGACATGGGAGTGGCTGCTGATGAATTAACTAAATTTGTACAATGAGAAAACATCCGGTCCTATTCGATTCGCTTTCCCAGTTGCATAAGGCGATGGGGCAGGCGGCTCCGTCCCATCCGCTGATCAGCGTTATGAATTATGGAGATGCAAAGTTTGATCCAATGGATTTTGAGCATGGCATCATCCTGAATTTTTACAAGATATCTTTCAAGACGAGTTTTTCAGGGAAACTGAAATATGGTCAGGGATACTACGATTTTGAAGAAGGCGGAATGTCATTCATCGCCCCCGGACAGCTTTTGAAAATGCAGGATGAGGAAGCGGACTACAGCGGGATGACGCTCCATATCCACCCGGATTTCTTAAGATCCTATCCGCTAAATTCTGGGATTAAACAATATGGTTTTTTTAGTTATTCTGCCGCAGAGGCACTATATCTTTCGGAAAAAGAAAAAGCAACCATCCTGAGCATTTACAGGTTTATACAGGATGAGCTGAATGAGCGTATTGATAAATTCAGCCAGGATGTGATCATTTCGCAAATCGAGTTGCTGCTCAATTATGCCAATCGATTTTATGACCGGCAGTTTCTCACCAGGAAGACTGTGAGCAACGACCTTCTTGCCGGATTGGAACAGCAATTGGATGACTATTTTAGAGGAGAACGTTCTTTAATTAAAGGGCTTCCTGATGTGAACACTTTGGCTGAAAATCTAAATGTAACGCCAAGATATTTGAGCGATCTGTTGCGAAATCTTGTCGGATTAAATACCCAGCAATTCATACACGAAAAGGTGGTAGAAAAAGCAAAGGAATATCTTGCGAAAAATGAACTTAGCATTGCCGAGATCGCCTATCATTTAGGCTTTGAGCACCCGCAGTCATTCAATAAGTTATTTAAAAATAAGACCTCCTTTTCTCCGTCAGATTATAAAAAGAGTTTGCTGAATTAGATTGAAAGAGTAAACAACCATAGTGATATGGTAAAAAAGAAAAAATGGACATACAAACTTTTATCACGGAATGGATTGCAGCCAGTAACACATTCGACACAGAAAAATATTTAAGTTTTTATTTACCTGCTGCTATTTTAGACGATCCATCGGTAGGTAGAAAGTTTAAAGGGCATAAAGGAATTCAGCAATATTTTGATGACTACTTTATAGGGTACAATACCCATACAGATCAGGTAGCGCTCAAGATAATAGATCAACAAAATGCATATTTGGAAGTTCAATTTTCTGGTGATTTTCCGGAAGGTAAAATTGGAGGAACATTTGAATTCAAATTTGAAAACGGTAAAATCTCTTTTGTTAGCGCCAATTTAATTCACTAAATGATATGTTAATGAGTAAAGAAAATTTTGACGAGATTATCCACAGATCGCTGGAAATAAGAAAAAAGTACCATGAGCTAGAGCTGCTGCATCACGGAAGTGAGTGGACAGTGGAAGAAGATGCTTTGGCCTACCTTACTGATGCCGGACTGGTTGGACGCAACATTATGTCGCAGCAGCAGCGCTGGCCCAAAGCCGGTTCTGAGACAGAACTGGAACATAAACTTGCTGAAAATATTTGGTGGTTAATTGTGTTGGCCGAGAGGTCTGGAATTGACATAAAAGAGGCGGTTGATAAATTTTTGACAAAAATGGATGTTGCGTTAAAGTAGAAACCGTGAGAAAATGAGGATAGCATAATCTAAGGGCTGTTGCAATTAAGGGGAGGATTAGCAGATTGTTTGAACGCTTTTGACCAGAAGATATTGCGGAGACTATAGTATTTCGCTTGATACAGATTAATATACTCAATAGTAGTGTTAAACCTTTATTTAAATATCTAAGAGCCTGTTTAAAATTAAATAAAATTTAATTCGTATGTCAGTCTGAGCGTAGTCGATGACTATTTCAACGCATTAATAAAACAATCGACTACGCTACAATTGACAGAATCCATTAGCACGGCCTTCATTCCCGCGCAGGCCTATAGTGTAGACACAATTAATTATAACATCTTCTATCGCTATATGCCGCGGGGCATGGTACTTTGGAGCGCCAAAGTACCCAAAGCGCTTTGTCAATCCAGCAATGAGCCTTTGCGCAATCTCACACGTATCAAAAAAACAGGGACACTTCGTTTTGTGTTCAATATTTTTTTTAAAATTAAATCATCGGTTATGAACACAAAACCACTGCGTTTCAGGTTTGTTATTGCTATTTTTACTGTAGTGCACCTGTTTTTTTGATTTCCCCGGCTCTTGGGATTGACAGCGTCCTTAGTTAAAATCCGTGCTTTATTAAAGTTGGTTAGCAAAACGCCTAAACTAACTCAAAAAAGATGTGTCCACACGATAGGCGCAGGCGGGAACCACGCAGTGCTCAGCGAAGCTAATCTTAAAGCACTTGCATTACGATTATTCATGAGTTTACCTCGTTTCAAAGGCATTCATGAGCACTCCGTGGTTCCCAATCAGGTTGGGGATGACGATTCCTCGCAGCCTGTAATTCGCTAAAAATCTGTCATTTATATTGATTTTATACAATAAGTTATCCCTTAGTGTGACAGCAAAAGGCTATTTATATTTGTTATAGAAATTTAAACAGGCTCTAAATCAGCCAAAAGTCTGCCCCTTTCATATTTTGTTAAAAATAATTTGGATAGTTAATCATTACAACATTACCCGGTAATAGCATAGTGGAAGAAAACCGCCTTATCTAAGATAGGCGGTTTTCTGATGTTGTGTGTCATCGTGCTATATCTATGCCCAAAATATTATTCGGTCACATTTAGGGAATCGATAAGGTTGTCCTTAAAGCCAAATTTGAAATTCAGCTTTACCGGACTTCCCGGAAAGGTGCCCGAAACATTTGCTGTCAGTACACCGCTTGAGCTGGTCTGCTCATAGTTGAGTGGTTCCAGCTCAGATTTGTACGCATCCATTGAATGCTGAATCCATTGATGAATTTCTTGTCTGCCATTATGGGTTTTTCCCTCGTCATGAACGATGGCAGATTCGGTAAAACAATCCGCGAAAGCCTTGCTATCGTAATTGTGCTGCGTTTCTATGAAACGCGATACTACTTGTGGTAATTCCATGATGATATGATTAAGTGGTTAAATAGTCGGTACCGTTCCGCCATCGATGACGAAGTTTGTTCCTGTTAGGTAATTGGCTCTTGGCGAGACCAGAAAGCCGACCAATTCGGCCACTTCCTCTGGTTGGGCCGGCCTGCCGAAAGGTATTCCTCCCAATGCATCCATAACACTTTGCTGAGCCTGCTCTATGGTGCTATTGGAATTTCTGGCAATCTCACCCAGCCAGGCTTCCGATGCTGTAGTATTTATCCATCCCGGCGAAACGGTTAGCACACGTACACCTTTTGGCGTAACCTCATTTGATAAACTTTTACTGTAATTGATCAGTGCTGCTTTTGAAGCTGCATAGGGCAATGTAGAATCGTATAGGGGCAATTTGCCCTGGATGGAAGCGATGTGAATGATAACACCATCTTTACGATCGATCATCTGTGGTAAAAATCCCTTGTCAAGTCTGACTGGCGCAAGTAGATTAGCTTGCAGGGTCGATATCCAATCTTCATTACTCAATGCTGAAAACCCACCGGCTGGTGTTGTTGAACTGCCAAGGTTGTTTACCAGGATATCCAGCCTGCCATAGGTTGACAGTACCTCGCTGATTATTTTTTGCGCATCTTCTGGTCTGCTCAGGTCAGCAGAAACAAAATTAAGTTCCGGATCTGGTTGTTCGGCTTTGTTCCTCGCCGTAATGATCACTGTGGCGCCAGCGGCCTTTAAACGTTCTGCAATTGCTTTGCCGGCACCTTTGGTTCCACCTGTTACAAGGGCGATCTTTCCGGAAAGTTCATTGCTGTAATTGATTTGCTGTGTCATAATTTTAATTGTTATTTTTGACTAAATGGCTTTTGTTTACAATACAAATCTAGGGACTGTGAATGCTTAGAAACATGGCCAGATACGGCCGAAATATGTTCAGATTTCCTTGCCATATTGATGTAGTATTTTAGATGATATGATAAATATTGTTATCTTATGTCAACCTGCAACAAACAGGAAAAACGCCTGGGTTATAGTTTTATCGGTATAATGAAAAATAAGAAAAAACGTATTGAGGAACTGACGGTTGATTTTCTAAAGTCCCGGCTGGATATCAATACCAAATTTAAGGGCCTGTACGTTTTTGATACCGATTCGCAGGAAATGGATACATCCTTTATCTCGCCATATCGTGCCGATCATAATTCGATTCACCTGATCACTGATGGAGAGGTGAATGTAAAGATCAATCTGCTGGAATACACACTGAGAAAAAATGATCTTGTATTGTTTACGACCAATACCATCCGTCACTTTGGTACGGTTACCCCAGATTGTAAAGCGACCAATCTACTATTCTCAAATGACTACTTATTAAACTCAGCCATCCCGTCGAAGACCGCAGAGGCTTATGATTACCTGACCGGTATCATTAGCCCGGTGTCCAGGCTCAGCGAAGACCAGGTCGACTTGTTCAAGGCTCAACTCTCCGTACTGGCGCTAAAGATGAAGGATACGCGAGCAAACAGGTTTTATGCGGAGGATATCTTGCGGCACCTTTTTTCGGCGCTTATTTTCGAGGTTGGTGCATTATATCAATCAGAGGCCGAGCCATACGTGGTACCTGGCAGCCGGAAGGAATATGTGGTTCATCAATTCCTTAAACTTGTTATGAAGAAATTTAAAGAGGAAAGAAGTGTACAGGCTTATGCTGACATGCTAAATATCACCCCAAAATACCTGACCACTGCTACACGGGGGCTTACGGGTAAAACTGCGGGAGAACTGATCGATGAAATGCTCGTTGTTGAGGCAAAGGTATTATTAAATGAGTCAGGGTTGCCGATCGCACATATCGCTGAATCATTGAACTTCAGTGACCAGTTCGTATTCAGTAAATTTTTTAAGAAACATTGTGGCCAAAATCCAAGCAGCTATCGTCGTAATGCCTGACCGCATTCAATCGATCAGATGGGCGATGGGCACAAACATCAAATAACTTATTCTTGCACCTGAACATAGCTCTTTTGACTACAATAATTTTTTACAGGTAGCGTATCTGTGGATTGTCAGGTACGAGGTAAAATCTTTTATATTGCAGATGCGGATTTGAGTTCACAGCACACGCCTCAACCTAATGTTACTGCCCAAATGATTTATCCTTACAACTTTTTCCATTAGGTTTTAATTTTTCATTTTCAATAACCCTTCAGGATTTAGTACGGTTATATTTGCTCCAATCCGATCGATTAGTTTCTCTTCCTTAAAATCAGAGAGGGTTCTGCTGACTGTTTCTGTGGCCATACAGGCCATAGCGGCAAGGTCTTCCCTGGAAATGATAAACGAGTTTTGCTCTGGTATATTCTGGTGATATAATCTTAAGATGGCACCAGCCATTTTTTTACGTACCGATTGATAAGCCAGCTGGAGTAGCTGCTCCTCTTTTTCCTGGTTATCACTCGATAGGAGGTTGATAAATTCCCTGGCCACTTTCGGGTATTGAAGGAGTAAAAGTTCCATCTGATCTAAGGGGATGAAGCAGATCTCGCTATCTTCTACAGCAGTTGAGGTATCGGTATAAGCCGTACCGCTCAAAATGGCATTTATCCCAATGTAAGAGCCTGAAACATGCATCCCTGTCATCAGCTCCCGTCCGTCTTGCGCGAGTTTTATTGTCTTTACCTTTCCGCTATGTACCAGATAAAGACCTTTTCCAAAATCTCCCTCATAATAAATTACCTGTCCTTTTTTGAATCGCCTTTTTGTTTTGCCTTCGATTAATTTGTGAAATTCCGAGAGTCCATCGGTATGAGCTACCAATATCCTGAACTCGTCAGAAACGGTATGGAGCACCTTATCCTGCGCTTCCTTTTTTCTTATTCTAATATCAATTGCATTCAGGAGTTCCATGTCATCAAAGGGTTTGATAAGATAATCATCTGCGCCCAGTTCCATTCCCTTTCGCAGATCCGTGTGTTCAGCCTTGGCGGTGAGAAAAATAAAAGGGATTCCCAAAGTTTCGGCATGTTTGTTCAGTATATAAAGCACCCCGTATCCATCCAGTTCAGGCATCATAATGTCACACAAAATAATATCCGGGAGTTCACTAAGGGCCATATCGACCCCTGTCTTACCATTTTTGGCCTCAAAAACGGTGTAATTTGCCATCTTAAGTATCTCTGCTATACTTTCGCGAATCGCATTATGATCTTCAATAATCAGTATTTTCTTGCTCATTTTGATGATTATTGGGGAAAGATAAGTGAATACAGATAAAATAATACCCTTTGGCAAACAGGTGCATTGCAATTCTTTTCGTCCTGCAAGATGGGCGCACCTACGTCACATAAAGGGCAAGGTACTGATAATTATCTAAGGGGATGATGAACATCATCTTTACTTCGGTACCTGGTCATTTAGCTCAGCCTCTTTAGGTAAGCTGTTTTTTATGGAATTTATTGTAAACAGGTTGCGGCAAAAACAGTCGGCTCGTATGGCAATTATCTAATTATAACCCGTTTAGTAATGTTTTATGTACGTGATGTCCTCTGGAATGGAGATGGTGAACCGGGAAGATTTAGTGATAGCTATATTTCTTCTGCTATTTCGTTGATTCACATCACTTTTCCCCGTGACTGCCATCATGGCAGGCTCATATTATCCTGGTCACTTTTACAGCATATCTTAAATCAAGCAATATGCCTACCCAACCAGTAATAAATCAAATTCCAGCATTAAGAACAGCGCATGACAGTATGGGCGATGTTCAGGTTCCTCTGAACCGCTACTGGGGAGCCCAGACCGAACGTTCACGAAATAATTTTAAGATTGGTCCGGAAGCATCTATGCCCGAAGAGATTATTGAAGCTTTTGGTTATCTGAAAAAAGCTGCGGCATACGCCAATAAAGATTTAAATGTACTTTCAACTGAAAAACGAGATCTGATTGCAAAGGTGTGCGATGAGATTACTGATGGTAAGCTTTACGGAGAATTTCCGCTTGTGATCTGGCAAACTGGTTCCGGAACTCAGTCCAATATGAATGCCAATGAGGTAATCTCCAACCGAATCCATGTATTGCAGGGAAACGAAATGGGCAAAGGTGAGCTGTTTGTTCACCCAAATGATGATGTAAATAAATCCCAGTCTTCTAACGATACTTTCCCAACGGCAATGCACATTGCTGCCTATAAAATACTGGTCGATGTGACCATACCCGGCATTGAAAAGTTAAGGGATACACTTCATGTTAAATCTGAGGAGTTCAAAGATGTCGTGAAAATTGGCCGTACCCACCTGATGGATGCGACACCCCTGACACTGGGCCAGGAAATCTCCGGTTATGTTTCCCAGCTTGATCATGGGCTTAAGGCGCTTAACCATACCTTAGACCACCTTTCCGAAATCGCACTCGGGGGCACCGCAGTAGGTACCGGCATGAATACGCCGGGTGGGTATGATGTTGCCGTTGCCGCATATATATCAAAATTTACCGGTTTCCCCTTCCGCACGGCAGATAATAAATTTGAGGCTTTATCTGCTCATGATGCCCTGGTAGAAAGTCATGGCGCATTGAAGCAGATCGCAGTATCGCTGATGCATATTGCCAATAACATTCGGATGCTGGCCTCCGGACCAAGGTGTGGTATCGGCGAGTTGCATCTCCCTGAAAATGAACCCGGCTCCTCTATTATGCCCGGTAAGGTAAACCCTACGCAGAATGAGGCAGTAACGATGGTTGCGGCACAGGTAATGGGCAATGATGTAGCCATCACCGTTGCGGGATCCAACGGACAGTTTCAGCTCAATGTATTTAAGCCAGTAATGGCCGCAAATTTTCTGCAGTCTGCACGGCTTATCGGCGATGCCTGCTGTTCATTTAATGAAAACTGTGCAATGGGCATCAGCCCGAATTATGACGGCATTAAAAAACACCTGGAAACCTCTCTCATGCTTGTAACAGCTTTGAATCCGCATATCGGATATGACAATGCTGCAAAAATTGCAAAGTCCGCATTAAAGGAAAACAAGTCACTGAAGGAAGCCGCAATCAGTCTTGGGTTAGTCACCAGCGAACAATTTGATGAATGGGTAAGGCCGGAAGATATGATTGGCGCAATTAGCTAACCGTAAGCGCATTGATAAAAATCTCAAAACAGTAATCATGAAACAATTTTATATCATCCTGTTACTCGCCTGCAGTATGCTTTTCGCTTCCGCACAGCAAAAAGACCAAACCCGGTTAAGTGACACCCTGAAAAATTATTCTGCATACAAACGTAAACTCAGCTTTGCGGGCGTGTTGCAAACGCGTTATGTGCTTTCTATGGATAAAAACGTAGACATTAACGGCAAAAACTATGATCCCGCAATGTCTAAGGCAATATCTAATACCTTTATGATCAAGCGGGCCAGGGTAATGGTTAAGGGTGATATTAATGATCATTTTTCGGCCAATATACTGGCCAATCTGGCTGAGTTTAATAGCGATCCGACCAACAAGGTGTTGGAAAATGCTTACATCAAATATTCTCTTAATGAATATTTCCACATTCAGGCGGGGCAGTTCCGCCCTTTTTTCGGAATCGAAGATGCCATGGCAGTAGATATTATCCGAACACTTGACTTTTCCAACCAATATTATGCTTTCGGAAAAAACGGCTGGCAGAGTTTTCAAACCGGACTTTCTGTATTGGGTAACGTGATTCCTGGAGGAAAACTCAGGTATTTTGCCGGGGTTTACAATGGAAACAATAAAAACCAGCCCGCCGATGACAATAACACCAAGAACTTATATGGCAGGCTGGAAGCTGATTTGCTGAAAGACTTTACCATTGGCATTAACGCAGGCTCGGGAAGTTTAGCTTCCAGTGGTATTGGCAAAGCTTATGGAGCCGATGCTACCGCCAAGATCCCGCTTTCGAAAAAATTCGACCTGCTTTTAATGGCTGAATATAAGGAAGGAGCAAACTTTATGGCCTACAATGCCGACAAACAGATTGCCCGCCCTGATCTGGATGAATACCAGATGCAGGGGTTTTATTTTTTTCCAACGCTCCGTTACAACCATGAAAGCAGAAGATTGCGGGCGGTGGAATTTTCCTGCAGGTACGAATATTTTGATGAAAATTACAAACTGGCCAGCAATCCCCGCAAGACCCTCATTCCAAATGTGTCACTGATTTTTGCCGATGACTTTTATGCGGCCCTTCAGCTTGGGCTAGCTATAGACAAGTTTAAAAAAGAAGTACCCTTAAGTACAGCCTACAACCACAGCCTTGGCTATGTTCAGTTACAGATACGCTTTTAAAGAAAATATTATGAAAGAGATCAATTTTAAATCGCTTATTATTACCCTTGTGGTTGGCGTGGCCATCTGGTTTATTCCTGTGCCCGATGGGGTTAAGCCCAATGCCTGGCATTTGCTGGCTATTTTTGTCGCCACCATTGTGGGGATCATTTCTAAAGCTGCATCCATGGGTACAATGGCCATAATTGGCATTACCCTTTGTGCAGGAACCCAGGTATTGGCGCCGGGCGATCCGGTTAAATCTATCCAGAATGCATTAAGCGGTTTTGGTAATTCTACGATATGGCTCATCGGTCTTGCCTTTTTTATTGCAAGAGGTTTTATCAAGACGGGCCTTGGTACCAGGATCGCCTATAGTTTTATCAGGATTTTTGGTAAAAGTCCATTAGGGTTGGCTTATGGTCTGAACACGGCCGATCTGATATTGGCTCCGGCCATTCCCAGTAATACCGCAAGAGCAGGAGGTGTGATTTTTCCGATCATGAAATCTATTGCGGTAAATATGGGCTCAGTACCAGAAAAACCTGAAACACATCGCAAGATCGGTGCATTTTTAACTTTAAGCAGTTACAATGCAAATATGATTACCTCGGTTATGTTTCTGACTGCTACTGCCAGTAACCCGATGGCGCAAAAGTTTGCAAAAGATCTCGGTGTCACCATCACCTGGGGAAGCTGGGCAATTGCAGCACTGGTTCCCGGATTGGTCTGTTTCCTTTTGGTTCCGCTTTTTCTTTATAAAGTATTTCCACCAGAACTTAAGGAAACCAAAGAAGCGCCGGCCATAGCAGCCAAACAGCTAAAGGAGATGGGGCCAATTACGATAAAGGAATGGTTAATGGTCGCAACCTTTATTATTCTTCTGGTGCTCTGGATATTTGGAAACCTGTTTGCAATAGATGCCACAACCGGTGCGCTGATTGGTCTCTGTATTCTGCTGTTGTGCGGGGTACTCACCTGGGAAGATGTCAAATCTGAAAAAGGCGCATGGGATACCATTGTCTGGTTTTCTTCCCTGGTAATGATGGGCTCATTTCTGAATTCACTTGGCTTCATCGGCTGGTTCGGCCACCTGGTGGGCGGGCAAATGGCACATTTGAGCTGGCAACTGGCTTTTCCGGTCATCATACTGGTATACTCTTACTGTCACTATATGTTTGCCAGCGCTACCGCACAGGTAGCGGCTATGTACTCGGTATTTCTTGCCGTTGGAATTGCCGTGGGTGTACCTGGAACTATGCTGGCTATATTTTTAGGCGCCTGTGCATCGTTGATGGGTTCGCTGACACATTATGGCCATGGTCCTGCACCGATATTTTTTGGAAGTACCTATGTCGATCTTAAGGACTGGTGGAAACAGGGCTTTTTTATGAGTGTGCTGTTTTTGTTGGTCTGGTTTCTGGTTGGCGGGGTATGGTGGAAGGTTATAGGTCTTTGGTAGCGATGGTTCGGAGCAAAATTATTTTATAAAAGATATGAAACAAACGACTTTAATATACAAACTGATCATGGCCACAACAGGACTTTTCCTGTGCTTCTTTCTGGTGATCCATCTGCTGGGAAACCTACAGCTGTTATTGCCCGAATCGCAGGCCAGAGAACAGTTCAACTGGTATTCACACCTGTTATCCGGGAACATCCTGATTAAATTTATATCTTATGTACTTTATCTTTCCCTGATCGGACACGCTGTTTATGCGCTGGTCATCACGAGAAAAAACATCAAGGCTAACGGTACAAAATATGTTTATGATAAGCGGAGTAAGGTAAGTTCATGGAACAGCCGGAATATGGGCGTACTTGGCACCATAATTCTCGTTTTTCTGATCATCCATTTTAAGGACTATTGGTATATATACAAGTTTGGCAACCTGCCATTGGATGCAAAAGGGAATAAGGATTTATATGCCATTGTGGTCAGTTCGTTTCAGCAAGGATGGTATGTACTGATCTATGAAATCTCCTTTCTGGCGCTCGGCTTTCATTTGTTGCACGGTTTCTTTAGTGCCACTCGTACCGTGGGGCTTTATCATCCTAAATATGCAAAAGCAGTTCGCGTTTTCGGCTGGATATATACGCTCGCAATCACTTTTGGCTTCATGCAGATTCCAATTTACATTTATTTTAATTTCAATTTCTGATGATGGATTCTAAAATTCCTGCAGGCAATCTGGCTGATAAATGGAAAAATTATAAAGACAGTTCTAAACTGATCAATCCTGCAAACCGCAAAAAACTCGACATCATTGTTGTTGGAACGGGGCTTGCGGGTTCCTCCTGTGCAGCTACGCTTGCCGAGCAGGGCTACAATGTAAAATCTTTTTGCTTCCAGGATTCGGCCCGAAGAGCACATTCTGTTGCTGCACAGGGCGGGGTAAATGCGGCGAAGAATTATAAAAATGATGGCGACAGCGTTTACCGCATGTTCTATGATACGATTAAAGGTGGTGATTTCCGCTCGCGGGAAGCCAATGTTTACCGCCTCGCTGAATGTTCACTTGCCCTGATCGATCAGGCTGTAGCACAGGGTGTGCCTTTCGCCAGGGAGTACGGCGGTTACCTGGGCAACAGGTCTTTTGGAGGCGTACAGGTTTCACGAACTTTTTATGCGCGCGGGCAGACGGGGCAACAACTCATGATTGGGGCCTATCAGGCCCTGATGAGGCAGGTAGCTGAGGGGAAAGTGAAAACGTATACCCGCCATGAAATGCTTGACCTTGTTCTCATCGATGGAAAAGCCAGAGGAATTATTGCCCGCAACCTCGGAACCGGGGAGATCGAACGCCATGCTGCCCACGCGGTAGTTTTAGCTACGGGTGGCTACGGAAAGGTATATTATCTTTCTACACTGGCGATGGGCTGCAACAGTTCTGCCATCTGGAGGGCCCATAAAAAGGGTGCTTATATGTCGGGAGTGAGCTGGATCCAGTTTCATCCAACCTGTTTGCCCCAGATTGGAGAAACCCAGTCTAAGTTGACGCTGATGTCAGAATCGCTACGGAACGATGGCAGAATCTGGGTACCAAAAAAGGCTGGTGATGATCGGGTACTGAACGATATTCCGGAAGACGAACGTGATTATTATCTCGAACGCCGTTATCCAGCTTTTGGTAACCTTTCACCAAGGGATATTTCCTCCAGGGCGGCGAAAGAGCGCATTGATGCCGGTTGTGGCGTTGGGCCAATGAAAAATGCCGTTTGCCTTGATTTTTCAAAAGCAATAAAGGAACAGGGCAGAGATAAGATTGAGGAAAAATACGGCAATCTTTTCAGGATGTACGATAAGATCAACGGGGTAGATGCCTATAAAGAACCTATGCTGATTTCGCCCGCTGCACACTTCACTATGGGCGGGCTCTGGGTAGATTATGATCTTATGACCACTATTCCCGGACTATTTGCCCTGGGTGAGGCCAATTTTTCCGATCATGGTGCTAACAGGCTGGGTGCCAATTCTTTGCTTCAGTCCTGCGTTGATGGCTATTTTATTGCCCCATACACCATTCCAAATTACCTTTCGGGAGAACTTAAGTCTGAAATAATTACAACCGATCATCAGGCATTTGCAGCAGCTGAACAGTTGGTTAGAGAACAGCTTTCCAGGTTTTTAAACCTCAAAGGACATCTTTCCGCCGATCACTTTCACAAAACACTTGGTAAGCTGCTTTACGATAAATGCGGGCTATCCCGGACCAGGCAGAGTTTGGAAGAGGCTATTCTAGATCTTCGGGCACTCAAAAAATCCTTCGATCACGAACTGAAAATCACAGGAGATGATCGGGTGAATTCAGAGTTGGAAAAAGCAGGTCGTGTTTCCGATTTTCTGGAACTGGGCGAACTAATGTGTTATGACGCCCTTCAAAGGGAAGAATCATGCGGAGCCCATTTCAGGGAGGAATATCAGACTGCCGATGGGGAAGCTGTGCGCAACGATGAGGATTTTTGTTACGTTTCTGCCTGGGAATGGAAAGGGGAGGGCGTGAAACAGGAATTGCATAAAGAACCCCTCATTTTTGAAACCGTAAAGCTTACCGTTAGAAGTTATAAATAGTTAATTGTTAAAATGTCTGTTATGAAATTACATTTGAAAATCTGGCGTCAGGAGCACAGGTTGGCTAAGGGAGATATGGTTGCTTACGAAGTTGATAATATCTCCCGGGACATGTCCTTTCTGGAAATGCTGGATCTGTTAAACGAAAGTTTAATCCAAAAAGGAGAACGGGTTATTGAATTTGACCATGACTGCAGGGAAGGTATCTGTGGCGCCTGTGGCATGATGATCAACGGCCGTGCACATGGGCCGCTGAAAGGAACAACTACCTGTCAGTTGCACATGAGAAGTTTTAAAGATGGACAGACCGTTTATATAGAGCCTTTCAGAGCAGCATCTTTTCCTGTATTGAGGGACCTGAAAATTGACCGTTCCGCCTTTGATCACATTATCCAGGCGGGTGGATATATTTCTGCCTCCACCGGTCAGGCCCCGGAATCAAACAGCATTCCGGTTGCACATGGAATTGCGGAGGCAGCATTCGATGCAGCTGCCTGCATAGGTTGCGGTGCATGTGTGGCAACCTGTAAAAATTCGAGTGCAGCGCTGTTTACTTCAGCCAAGATTTCCCAATTGGTACTTTTGCCCCAAGGCAAACCGGAATCAGCAGGCCGGGTAGTTGATATGGTTAACCAGATGGATTCGGAAGGCTTCGGTCACTGTTCCAACACCGAAGCATGCGAGGTAGAATGTCCACAGGAGATTTCTGTATTGCACATCGCACGTATGAATTATGAGTATGGTAAATCATTGCTTTTAAGAAAATAGACAGTTAATAATCAGCATCATGTATAAGTTAGCGTTAGCTCACAGAATAGAGTTGGAAACCCGAAAACGGCTTCACGCTGTGAATGCGGAAGCATTTATAATTTTCAACTCTTGCATTACTTTCTTGCCTCAAAACCTGGAAGTAACCCTTTATCCCGACCCGGAATTATATGATATAGATGCTACTGAATCGTTTCGGAAACAATTGCGTGATATTCATCAGCATGTTAAAGAAGATTTAATGTAGTATTCGAAGTAAACATAGGCTAAAAACGGCCTGACTGACTTAATTGTTTAGCATGTGAATCGGTTCATATAAAAACGAGAAACGGCCTGATGGCTTGTAAAGTGCCACAATTTGGATGATTAACTAACAATATATTAATATTTTGCCGCTTTTTGCTAATATCCGATCAGAATGGATGCCTTTTGTGGTGTATATTTAAATATTACATATTTTTTATACAACACTGTAATAAACCCCGGATTAAAGTGGGCCCACGCCTTACCAATTTATTCTGAATGTGGAGGTGTATTGTAAAATCTTTTATTTTAAGTATTAACCCATCATAAAAATATTTTTCACGAAAAGCCTGCTGATCTTCTGAGGGAATCACCCCTCTAAAGATGAGTACGCTGTGTGATGAAATTTCATCAATCTATAAACCTAATCAACCAAAAACCAAAATGAAAAAACAAATTTTATTATTCCTGATCATTGTATTGTTATCAGGCTGTAAAGAGGAATTTAACTCCATTCAGCCCACCCCGCTAACTAAGCCGCAAAATCAGGCCAGAATAGCAGCGGTTGCAGCTGCTGCTGCTCCCGAAGTCTATATTCCGCAGGAACTCAGTTCGAATGATTTTAATAATTCGGCCAGCACATGGAGTTGGTCAAGATCCCGCTCTTCCGATCACTTTATTGTTTTCTGGGCTAAACCCTATGGCAGTAACGATCCAAATTCGACCGCTGTACCAGCAGCATATCGGGTGAACATTACCGACCTGCTGAGCAAAGCGGAAGGCTTTTTTCAATTAAATGTAACTCAATTAGGTTTTGCTAATTTGGCTACATCTAAGCTGAATAGATACAAGATGATGATCTTTATCAATTATCAAACGGAATGGCTGGCTACTGGTTCTGGCTATGATAACGTAATTGGTGCCCTTTGGGTTAGCCCGGCTACCATGCAGCCGGTTGGTCATGTCATCGGTCATGAGATTGGACATTGTTTCCAATATCAGGTTTTTGCTGACCAGGGTGTTGGCGGTTTCCGCTATGGGTTTGGCGGTAATGGCGGTAACGGATTTTGGGAACAAACGGCTAATTTCCAGGGATTCCAGAGCTATCCTTCGACGGTTTTTACCGCATACGATTTCACCGTTTACAAGGATAATTACCACCGACATGTTCACCATGAATGGTATCGTTATGCCAGTTACTTTATTCTCTACTATTGGGAATTTAAAAGAGGGCGCGATTTTGTCGGAAAATTATGGCGTGAGTCTCGCCAACCGGAAGATCCAATCCAGGCATATATGAGGCTTAATGGTATTAATGTGGCTACTTTTAATGGAGAAATCTACGATCAGGCCGTAAGATTTGTGACCTGGGATATTCCTTCACTCCGGACTTACGGTACCGATTACCATGGTGCTCAAACGTGGAACTATACAAGGCTGACTGACGGAAGCTACCAGGTAGCATATAATCGTGCTCCGGGCACTACTGGTTACAATGTTATCCCTTTAACTGTTCCTGCCGCAGGTACGGTTGTATCAACCGTGTTTACCGGTATGGTTAATGCGCCCGGGTATAATCAGGTGGCAAATCCGGCAAGAGCAGGTTGGCGCCATGGATATGTTGCACTTTTAAATACAGGAGAACGCAGGTATAGCGGCATGTGGACCAACAACGCAACGAGTAGCTTTACTGTGCCGGCTGGTACTGTAAAATTATGGTATGTAGTAACCGGAGCGCCGACTACCTATGCACCACATCCATGGGATGAAAACGAAGCCAATGATGACCAATGGCCTTATAAGGTAAAATTCACGAACAGCTCCGTGTTGTAAGACATCGCTAAATAATACATTTTATATAAATTAGGATTAGGCCGTCTCATATTTGTTGAGGCGGCTTTTTTTACGTTAGCCTGGTAACTTCTTTAAGAACGCTTGCCTATCACCTTGGCCAGATCAATTACCACAGGAGATGACCAGACTTTTAATATTGAAAATCTCAATTTAATTCATCATCCGGTCGATTCCTTTTTTTGCTTTTCCCGTTAGTAATACTTATTATTGATTACACACAAAAACAATACACAGATGAAACATTTACAATTAAAGAAGGGGTATTTTCTGATGCCCTTCGTAGGGGGTATGATGTGCTTACTACTCACCAGCTGGCTAGTGCCGGCAAATGCACAATTTTCGGGAGATCGAAATGAAAAGGAGTACTATAACAGGATCTTTTCTATACTTAATGGAAGAATAGGGCCTATTGGTAATACTGATGTCACCTATTACACCGGAGATTTTTACCCGGAAATTAAAGGTAAGATAAAATCTATTGGCAATACTGATATCACCTATTACACGGGAGATTTTTATCCGGAAATTAAAGGTAATGTAAAATCTTTTGGGAAAACTAATATTACCTATTACACCGGAGACTTTTACCCGGAAATTAAAGGTAGGATAAAATCAATAGGTACAATAGATTTGATTTACTACACCGGAGATTTTTATCCTGAGCTTAAGGGAAAGCTAAAATCAGTAGGTAAAACTGGGGTGACCTATTACACCGGAGACTTCTATCCAGAAATTAAAGGTAAACTTAAGGCTGTTGGCGATACGAATATTACTTATTATACAGGAGACTTTTATCCAGAGCTTAAAGGTAAACTAAAAGCTGTTGGCGATGCCGAGATCATTTATTACACCGGAGATTTTTATCCAGAGCTTAAAGGTAAAGTAAAATCAGTGAATGGGAGTTTTCCTGAAAGCATTTTGTTCCTTTTTCCCGAACTGGGCATAACCAATTAGCATGTTGAGGAGGTCGAAAATAAAGGATGGTACCGGTAGTGGTGTTAAGCTTAGCATGATCGTATTTAAATTCTAAACAAAAAATAGGCTGCCTCATAAATAGAGAATTGTTATCCTGAGGGGGGAATTTATTTATAAAATCAATATGAGTGACGTAGAATCGTTTTTTCTTGTCCTGCGGCGCTGTCTTGCCTCGGCTACCGATGAAAAATCGGTACAGGTCCGCCGCCGCCGAAGGGATCTTTCTTTTTGGTGTTAAAAAGACCAGCGAAGCTAGCTGAATGCCATTAAAAACATAAAGACACATAAAAAACAAAAACAACGGCTGAAAATTTATTCATTTGTTGTTTATAACTTTCAGCTGCATTCATGAAGGCTTCGCCGTTTTCCTTCGAAGCTAGTGGGCTGGAAAGAAAAATCTTAATTATTAAATGAAATCCCAGTTGCTGCAAACTGTCAGTTAAATTATTGAAAAATTAAAGTTGTACGGAGCAGGATTACTAATAGGATAGATTTCATCCCATTTAAGCAACATACTTCACGAATAAAATAATTGTCGTTATGACGTTTATTTCTTATTTTTGGTTAAACCAAACCTTAAATCAGCTATGCCCAGGCTAACCAAACTACTGTTTCTTAATACTTTATTTTTATTTGGCATTTCATTAAATATGAAGGCCCAGGAGCGTAAGCAGCTTTTTGATTTTGACTGGAAATTTAAATTGGGTGACGCTCCCAAAGCCATTGCAAAAGATTTTAATGATCAGGATTGGAGAACGTTAGATCTTCCACACGATTGGAGTATTGAAGGTAAGATCGATCCTAAAAATCCTATGGGGGGAGATGGTGGTTTTTTTCCTTCCGGAATTGCCTGGTACCGTAAAACATTTGATGTACCCACTAACTGGAAAGGTAAATTGGTCTCCATTAATTTTGAAGGTGTGTATATGAATTCGGAGGTTTTTATTAACGGCAAGTCTCTAGGGGTATATCCTTATGGATATTCTGCATTTACATACGATCTTACGCCTTATCTTCATTTTGGTCAGGAAAACGTGATTGCTGTCCGTGTAGATAATGCTAAACAGAAAAATAGCAGGTGGTATAGTGGTTCTGGTATTTACAGGCATGTCTGGATCAAGATTACAAATCCCATTCATGTTCCAGATTATGGTGTAGGCATTATTACCTCACAAGTTTCTCCTGCTCAGGCATTGGTTCAGGTAAAAACAAAGGTAAATAATAATGCTTCGGTAATGAAGACCGTTGTTATTCGTACCCGTATTGTTGGATCAGATAGCAGAGAAGCTGCTGCTCATCAGGTTTCCGTTAAATTAGCGCCTCATAGCCAACAAGAACTTATTCAAGAAATAGCTGTAACTAAACCTAAATTATGGTCGGTAGAGCAACCACATTTATATCAGGCTAAAACAGAAATATTTTCTGATCGGAAAATAATTGATTCAAATAGCGAGAATTTTGGAATTCGCGATATCAAATTTTCTACTACAAATGGTTTCCAGCTTAATGGTAAAACCATAAAATTAAATGGAGGTTGTGTACATCATGATAATGGCTGTTTAGGGGCAGCTGCATTTGACCGGGCAGAAGAGCGACGGGTAGAACTGTTGAAGGCAGCCGGTTTTAATGCGATAAGAACATCCCATAACCTGCCATCAGAAGCATTTTTGGCCGCATGCGACCGTTTAGGAATGCTGGTGATTGATGAGGCTTTTGATGGCTGGAAAACATCCAAAAACAAGTATGATTATGCCATGTATTTCGACAAATGGTGGGAAAAAGATGTAGAGGCCATGGTACTAAGAGACAGAAACCATCCGTCGATTATCATCTGGAGCATCGGAAATGAAATTATTGAGCGAAAAGAAGCGCAGGCCGTACAAACCGCAAAAATGCTGACCGGTAAGGTACGTCAACTAGATCCTACACGTCCGGTTACTTCAGCCATGACCACCTGGGATAAAGATTGGGAGATTTTTGATCCTTTAATGGCCGAACATGATATAGCTGGCTATAATTATCAATTGCACAGAGCGATAGATGATCATAAAAGAGTACCATCCAGGATTATTGTTCAAACAGAATCCTATCCAAGAGATGCTTTTGCAAACTGGAAACTGGTTAATTACAACAGTTATATTCTTGGAGATTTTGTGTGGACTGCGCTTGATTACTTAGGCGAATCTGGCATTGGCAGGTGGTATTATTCTGGCGAACCTGCAAATTTTCATTCGTCTGCAGAATTATTTCCCTGGCATGGTGCTTATTGTGGTGATATTGATTTACTTGGACACCGTAAACCTATTTCCCATTACCGAAGTATGTTATATAACGATACCGAAAAACTTTACGTAGCGGTTAAGGAGCCAAATCCAGCGCCTCTGGAAATTAAAGAAACGGATTGGTCTGTATGGCCAACATGGGAAAGCTGGACCTGGCCAGGTTACGAGGGGAAGAATATACAGGTTGAGGTATACTCCAAATATCCTAAAGTGAGGTTGTATCTCAATAAAAAACTGATCGGTGAGAAAGAAACAACAGAACAACAGGAGTTTAAAGCAATTTTTACGCTGCCTTACGCCACGGGAGAATTAAGTGTTGCCGGTGTACAGGGTGGTAAAGAGGTAGAGACCAGAATTTTAAGAACTGCCGGGAAAACCAGCGCTATAAAAGTATTTTCAGATCGAAATATAATTACGGCTAATGGGCAGGATCTTGCTTTTGTAACTGTCGAACTTACTGATAGCAAAGGTTTGTTTCAACCCAATGCAGAGAATAGGTTGCACTTTGCAATTGAAGGCCCCGGAACAATTGTGGGTGTAGATAATGCAAACCTAAAAGATACAGATCCGTATACAGGCAATTCCCGCAAAGCCTGGAAAGGCCGGGCCTTAGTGGTGATTAGGACCACAAATAAAGCGGGTAATATTAAAATTAAGGTAAGTTCAGAAAATTTAGCGGGTGGAGAAATAATATTAAAATCAAGGAAATAGTTTAGCTTAACTACTGATTGCAATGAGATAAGATTTAATCTATTAATTTTTATTTTTGCTATGGAAGGGTAAGCTTCGATTTACTCAGAAAAAGTCTGGTATCAGCACCGAATTGACCACCAAAATTGCGGAAGAACCACTTTCAATGAAATACACAAGCAGTGACGTTTTTTTCCTTTTCCTTAATTTACCCCTATCCAAAGATTTCATCAACTCTGCTTAATCTTATTCATATACCAAAAGATCGTCTGGCCAAAATAGTCTCTCTGTCAAAGAATTAATATATTGCGGTGAGCACGGTTTTTGAAATAATCCACTTGCTATCTTTTTTCTCAAAAAAGAAATACACTTCATTAGTCAGTTCCCCTTGGTCTTTTTTCGATTGGCGCGTCAGATTTATAAAAACCACCAATGCAAAACTGGAATCTGGGGAATAAATAACAGGTGAAAGTATTGAGCCATGCTGCCAGCTAGCCTTACTATATTCTGTCCTTGAAAATACACTATTAGATTTAAGGTGCAAAACATTATGCCTGAAAACCGAAGTATCAATCTGAGATAAAAAATCCCATTTAGATTCTCTAAAAATAGAATCTGACTCTTCTCTTTTAGCCGAATTTTTTTTAAGTGATAGCAATAATGATTTTGAAATTGTTATATATTTAGGATATAAGTTATCTGAATAATATTTCTTTAATACCAGCTGATAGATTTCTTTATCTTTCGCAGAAACCAGGGATTGCCCGCTTGCCAGGGTAGCCGTGAACAGAAATAGAATTAAAAAAAAATGTTTCATTAGCAGTTCTTTTTATTGGTTGAGTTACTTTTATTCTTATATTCCCTTGCGGCGTTACTTTCCGATCTTGCGGGTCTCTGGTATTTCACCTTGGTTGTCTTTTGTAAATTGCCCCAGAATAGATCCTGACAATATTGATTAAGTGTTATAGATTTGTCAGGGGATTCGGTGATACCTTTGATTTTAGCAAAATCCTCCAATAATTTCGCCATTGATGTAACATATGTTGTTGCCATCTGAGTGTGTTGTGCAGGCTCCAGTCTGTCAAGATCGGTTATAGCAGATCCATCTCTATCGTATATGAGTTGGTTAAGATCCTGAAAAATAATCTTCTGCTCTTCATCTGTCACCCTACTTATTCCGTAGGTGAGATAAGCATGCATTAGTTCATGGATGGTTGTAGCCGCTACCGCAAGATCTGTAGCCTCATTTAGCATCAATGTATTAAGTGTAATTTCCAATCTACTGGGTGATGTACTACCATTGGTTCTGGTAGTAAAAACCTGACCTGATGCATCGGTTATTTCCTTATCCGGTATTTCATCCTCTTTGATACGAATATCCTGGGTATTCAGTCCGGCGAGGAAACTGATAGCCGACTGTGTTTTGTTCGGGTCGCCGTAGTTGGCCGCACCGATCACTGCAGTCATCGCTCCGGTGAGCTTTGCCTGCGAAACTATATTGTTTACAATGGTCGCAATACAAGTCCTTGTCTGAGGATCCACTATGATCCTTGGAGCTAAATAATTGGTAGAACCTCCTCCTCCGGCATACCCCCCTCCATGTGTGGCACCGTATCCATCATATTCTCCAACTACAGGGTTATCGGGATCTGCACAGACGTAATAGGCGATATAGGGGGTACATTCCATATAGCCGTCAACACCTACGCACGTACTGCCATAGACAGGTGAATATATTGGACAGGCCAATGGGGGCGGTACCATTACTTTATGATTATTTATATCCGGTATAGTTGTCCTGAAACCGTGCAGTGACATCAGTTTGATATCCTTACTGAACCCTGGCTCTATACCGCTTATTCTTTGTGTGGCAGATCCTTTACTGTATTCCCAGCCGTTTGCCAGGGTACCGTTCATTTCAAAAAAGACGATCTTACCGCTAAAACTACCTGCCTGTTTATAATGTATATTACTTAAGTTCTCTTTTTCTGGAGCATTCCCTATTATGGACATGTAACAGCCATAAGCAACCTCTGTGCTGCCGTTTTTCTTAAAGATCAGCAGACGGAAGTTTTTATCACTTCTCATCTGGTCTTTTTCACTACCTTCTATCTTCTGATAGATGTTTTTTGGGTTGGAAAGTTGGAGTTCGTAAACTGTCTTATCTTCGTCCTGGCTGTTGACATACATTGTCTCCCATAGGGGCTCCATTCCATCAAAACGGCTGTAGCTTATTTTATTCGTTTCGAACCATTGCTTCAATACTGCAGTTACGGGTAATTCTTTCGAATTGAATCTGTTGTCCTTTTTACACGAATGTACAATAACTGATGTTATTATAAATAATATCAGAGCTGATATGTAATGCCCGAACAGAGTGCGTTTTTTCCTCATAAGTTAATTTAGAATAAGAGCTGCTAATTACTTTTACAAAGATGTAATAAATATGATTATCCATAAAATAATTTATCATTTAATATATTTTAAATTTCACCTAATCTCTAAATAAGCCTCTGAAGCTATTAGTTATAGCACTGTTTTATTTATCTGACAATATTTATATTTTGTTAAATATTAAAATTATAAAATATTTGTAATCTTACTTGGTTACTATGAAATGGCAGGCCTTTAATATAGATTTTGTCTTGAATGGAAGTCATTAAGTTTTCTGTTTGGCATAATATTTTCGATATAGTCGGAATTAATTTAGCTGATATAATTGAATGAATATTGCATATTTCACTGAAACTGGTTCTTCCCCAATTTTGGTGGTTTTTCATGATAAATCTGGTTGTTATTCATTGAGGAATCTTACCAAACTGATTTTCTCACCAATTGATTCTTTTAAAGTAGTTTCAGTAGATAACCAGGCCGACTTTGTTAATATTTATGTGCAGAGTAGGCAAAGAATCTGCCATTGTCCAGATTGCCTAAGCCCTTCAACGAAGCTTCACAACTATTATTTAAGAAAGTTTCGTGACCTGCCAACATTTGGGAAATCATGCAATATATAGCTGCGATCCAGAAAATACTGATGCCTTAAAGCTGAATGTGAAAGAAAGATATTCACAGAACGTTTTGATGACCATTTCGAACCCTGTAAGCGACGGACAAAAAAGATTGGGTGAGAAATTATTAACTATTGCCCTGGAAATGGGTGGCAGGCACCGCTGAGCGCATTTGCAATACATTATCCATGCCCGTAAGTGATTCTACTTTACTAAGGCTGATCCATAAAACTCCTCTGCCACCTTTAGGGCAGCTTAAAGCTGTAGGGGTAGATGACTGGGCATATAAAAAGCGCGATAGATATGGCAGCATCTGGTAAACCTGGATACCGGGAAAGTAATCGATCTGCTGCCAGACCGGGAGGAAAAAACATTGACAAGTTGGTTGCAAGGGCAACCTACGATAGAGATAATTACACGGGACCGTTACGGTAAATATATGCAGGTAAGCCACAAAGGGGGGGGCAGGCTATACAGATCACTGACCGTTGGCATCTACTTAAGAACCTTGGTGAAGCCGTTAAAAGGATAATGGTACGCGAATACACCAGACTTAGTAGAGCAGTAGCCCCTAAAACAGTTGAAGAACCGCTGGGGGTTCTAAAAGATTTTCCTGCAAGGAAGAAGTTGGCCGCTACAGGCGGTGTTGTCAAACAACGATTTGATGAGATGAAGAAACTACATGCTAAAGGATTATCTAATAACGCAATTGCAAAATCCCTAGGAATGCATAGAAGTACCGTCAGGAAATACCTGTCGATGGATGTGCTGATGCGGAAGTTCTATGGAGAAAGAGGAATGATAGAGGCTCATTTTGAATACATCAAAGAACGAATGCAAGCAGACACTAATATTCATTTAAAATCAATTAATAAATATCCTTACATATTCGTCCAGTAACATTAAGAGCAGACTATTTGGTCAATGCCAAGACAGGCAACGGCTTTGTGGTAAGCAGCGAAATTATTACCCATGATCGGATAATCAATGTCTCCCCGGTTCATATTTCCGGTGATCTTGTGAGCAATGTACTTAACGGAGAAAGGCCGAGCAAGCTTAGAGGCTTTGAGATGGTTTCGGTTGAAAAGATTATCAGGGAATTCTTCGAGGATCTCTCGGCCATTTCCATGGCCTTGCCACGGGTGGTCTTTTCCAATTCTCTACTCAGTGGCGGCAAGGTCGAAAAAAGCGACTGGAACGCTTTTGAAAATCCCAATGAAACAAAAATCCCAGCTATGGCAAGTACAACTTATCACTCCGAACTTGGGGGAAAGAGAAAAACCATCTTTGAATATTCGGTTTTGAGCCGATTCTTAGGAAACGGCTATTCTGAGGGTGATTTTATCTCCAAGACAGAACGGCAATTCATTGATAGCTTCAACCAACTACCGGAAAAGGAACGCATGGAATACTATAACAAGCTTAAAGAAGAAATGACCGAGATAGCGCTCTAGTTTTTCCTTTCAAGATAGTACTTTTTTAGGATCTTTGCGCTGTCCGATCCCGGTGCCAGATCAAAATATCCCGGCCATCCGTAGCCTTTTTCTTTCCAGAAACCAAAATCATCTTTTATTAGCTCAAGAATGCTGAGATCGGCATTTTTGCCCTCGCCCAGGAGCAGCTCACGGAGCGCGGGTTGGGCTCCAGGCTTCATCAGGTAGCCAAATTTCATCCAAATCATGTATCCGATGATCGGACACTTGATAATACCGCTGTCTACCTTAAAATGATATTCGTCTTCTCTTTTTGCCCAGCACTCGATACCATTGTACCTATATTTTCGGGTATAGGAAACCTGCCTGTTGACCCACGGAAAAGCCAGCTTCGATCCTGGGCTCTTTAAGACAATAAAGTCGTTTTTTACAATTCCCAGCTTTGGAAAGATGTATACCTGCAGGGTAACTATCAATACGCTTGTTATTGTCAGAAGGGCTGCTTCTTCTTCCTCACCGATACTCAATCGGTCAATATCCAAGGTGATTCGGCTCGATCTGTCGAGCTTTGGATGGATTCCCTGCACGCCGGCAAGTTTTAAAAGCTGGATTTTTGAATATACTTTTCCGCATATCTTGTAAGGAGGTTCGTGAGCGTTCATTTTTGAAAGGTTAATATAGGCGGAATTTAGTATTTTTTGCGGTTTAATCAAAATCAAAGTCAACGTCAAGTAAAATCAGGATGAGTCAGATCATTGGGGATTATCTGAAAAGTGGTCACCCATTTCTAATCAAAATGTACTAAAGCAGGGTGCACACTTTGGATTGAAATCCGGTTTTTATTATCCCTGAAATCCCCAAGTGGGTATAATTTTAATAATGTTTGTTTTTATTCAGATTTTTACAATCTGTTTTGTTAAATCAAATGAAATATAACTGGGTAAAAAAATAAGCTTTTTTATAAAAAAAAACTTAATTAAATTAGCTTAATTTTCTATTACTTTGGAAATCCGTACCAAATTTTTTGAAAAAAGAAACTAATGATTTTGATCTCTGGCAGAACTTGCTAAATGGGGACAGGCTTGCGTTAAATAAAATTTACGAAAGATTCTTATCTCCACTTTATCAGTATGGTATGCGTATGCTTCAGGATGAAGATGCGGTACGAGATTGTTTGCATAATCTTTTTGTGAAAATCTGGGTGAATCACAAAACACTTAAACCCACTGATAACATCAAATATTATTTAATATCTGCCTTGCGGAATAGTATTATCAATTATAAAAATCAAGAAAATAGGTTTCAAAAGGTTGATATTCAGGAGAACGATGTTTTTGACTTAAGATTTACTGTTGAATCGGAGTACATTAAAAAAGAAGAGCAAAATCAGAAGGTACTTCAGCTTAGCGAAGCGATGAATAAACTTACTTCAAGACAAAAAGAAATTATTTATTTGAAGTATTTTGAAGAAATGGATTACGATGAAATCTCTAAAATAATGGATTTAAGTAAAAAAGGAACCTACAAGCTGAGTGCGAGGGCTTTAGAAGCGTTAAGGGAAATAATGAACGTAGACAAGGCGATGCTTTTAGCAATTTTACTGGTTGCGAAAAGATAGCGTTTTATTGTGTCGTTAAAAAAAGATTAAAATAATGTTATTTCTGTGGGGTAATTTTTAATTCTTTCCTGTTTGTATAATTGAATGGTCGTTAAATCATTCATTATTATGCCGAACAAAAGATACAATTCATTTAATGTCGAAAATTTTTTAGATGATGCAGATTTTCTGCGTTACGTTAAACACAATAATTCTGTTGATGTTTCTTTTTGGGATAACTGGCAAGCTAACATCCCTGAAAATTTAGCATCTTTTAAAGCGGCAAAATTACAGCTCCAGCTTATTTTAAGCGATCAACCTAAAATTGCAACAAGTAATTTTCGGGATCAGTTATTGGCAGACATTAACATTTCAATTGATACCATCCAAAAAGCGAAACGGAGCAAAACAATCCGTTTAATAGTCACATCGGGTATTGCGGCAAGTTTATTTGTTGTTGCTTTTGTTTCCTGGTTTTTCCTTTCTACGGTTACAGTGAAATCTAATTTCGCTGAGAACCGCCTGGTGCATTTGCCAGACGGTTCAGAAATTCAACTCAATGCAAATTCGGTGTTAAGCTACGCCCGTGCCTTTAAATGGAAAGCGCGCAGAGAAGTACGTTTAAAGGGCGAAGCTTATTTCAAGGTAAAGCACATTAATATAAATCCGGATCAGATTAAAAAAGGAGAGTTGTTTGTGGCGATAACCGATGGAGCAAAAGTTCAGGTTCTGGGCACCGAATTTAACCTGAAAGATCGACATAACACGACGACCATAGCCTTAGTAAAAGGTAAAATTCAGGTGAGTTCGAATAAGACAGGCCAAAGCTATATTATGCATCCTGGTGATTTTATCGATTTTAATCCGAATGGAAATCGCGTTAAAAATGCTGTTGGTTCAACTAATCAAACCGCCTGGTTAAGCGGAAAAATTATCCTGAATCAAACTACCGTAAGCGAAATTTTAAGAGAATTTGAAGACTTGTATGGCTATAAGGTAATTCTTGACAGCCCTGCACTCGGAAATAAAAAAATAGATGGCGCCATATCTATAAAAAGCGAAGAAAGTTTACTCTTTACCCTTAAAAACATTTTAAATGTAGACATACAAAAAGAAGGAAAAACAATCTACCTGAAGAACAGATGATAACTGTGTAATTAAAATCAACAACCAACCAAACCAATACAAAATGAAAAAAAGATTTACCCGATTATTCGGTTGTATCTCTATGCTATTGATTATTGCTTTTGTACTGCCTTTAAAGGCACAGCAAACGGGGAATAGAATAACATTAGAAGCTGCATTAAATACCATTTCTAAGAAGTATAACACCAAGTTTGCTTACGAACATGATATTGTTCAGGGAAAAACCACATCTGCTGAAAGTGTAAAGGCGAAAAATTTAGATGAAGCACTTAAACAGGTGTTATACCCAAATAATTTATTGTTTTTATACGTGAGTGATGGAAATTATACCATTGTTACCCGTGATGAACGTCTTTTTACTCCGAAAAAAGTTCCTGCCGGGCAATCAGTACCAGAAAATAACGAGATCTACATTTCCGGAAAAGTTGTAGATGAAACTGGTAATACATTACCAGGCGCATCAATTAAAGGCAACACATCTAATGCGGTAATCGCTACCGATGCAAACGGGAGGTTTAATATGCGGGTTCCGTCTGGAAGTACAATGCTTGGCTTTTCTTATATCGGCTATGAAAATTACAGTTACCCCATTACGGGTTCGCAAAGTAACCTAAACATTGTTTTGAAAGTTTCTACAGGCAATCAACTGAGCGAAGTCAATGTAATTTCTACAGGTTTACAAAAGATATCAAAAGAAAGAAGTACGGGTTCAGCGGAATTGATTACGGCCGTACAATTGGAAAAAGTTCCGGTTCCGAATTTATTATACCGTATGGAATCAATGGTGCCTGGGGTTAAAATTAACATCAATGCTGGTGATAATAGTTTTCTATATAGTAACACACGCAAGTCGATAAATGGAGGCTCGCGTACCCGGGGTGCTACAGATTACAGCTTTTTTGTAAGGGGAAAGAGCACCATATCATCTGAAACAGAATCGTTGCCATTAATTGTTGTTGATGGTGCAATTACCGAAAATGATATTTCTGCGATTAATCCTAATGATGTAGCTTCTGTAACTTTCTTAAAAGATGCAGCTGCGGCCTCTATTTGGGGAACAAGAGCCGCTAACGGTGTGATGGTTATTACTACAAAAACTGGTAAAATCGGGCAAACGCCGGTAATCAGTTTCTCACTAAATGCATCAGTTTCAAATCATCCAAATTTGGGCTATTTAAGAACAATGAATGCGGCCCAGGCCATTGCTTATGAGCAGGAATTAGTGGCTAAAAATGTAATTGTTGCGCCACTTAGTACAACTGCTTACAGTACAAACGTAGCTGATGTAAGCGATTTGACCTTCAAACTCAGGGCAGGCACAATTACGCAGGCAGCATATAATAGTATGATTGAACAATATGCTACAAGAGATAGCAGGGATCAGATTGAACAATATTTGTTAAAACCTGCAACATCTCAAAACTATAACTTTTCAATAAGTGGTGGTAATAATTTCTCCAGCTATTTCTATTCGGCATCTTATTCAAAGGAAAATCCTTATGCAACAGGCAATAGCGGCGACCGCCTTACGGTTACTTTAAACAATACATTTAAGTTATTTAAAACTGCCACCTTAACTACAAATCTAAAAGGATCCTTTTTAAATTATAAAAATAACGGCGTTAGCTTAAGCAGTCTTTTTAATCCAAGCCTGGCAACATTTATGCCGTACAATCAAATTGTTGATAGTAACGGCAACCGTGTTTCTTACTCAAAAAAATATTATACGGGTTGGCTGAACACCCTATACCCAAGTGGCTTTCTAAATTGGGGTTACAATGCGCTGGATGAAATTGATAATGCTGATAATAGTCAGAGAGACAATAACTATTCTGCAAACTTCAATCTCAATGTACCTATTGTTAAGGGCCTTTCAGCCAATGCCTTTTTTAATACCGAGCGTAGCTTTACCACAAGTAGAAATTTTTATAACGATAATACCTATTACTATCGCGATTTTTTAAATGGATTTACTCCAATACCTACATCTGGCAAAGCGATTAATAGCTTGGGTTTATCTGGTGGAAGCGGGATTTACAATACAGGCAATGGAACTACGAATAATTACACACTTAGGGGGCAATTAAATTACGATACAACATTAGGTGCTGATCATCAGATCAATGCAATTGCTGGTTCAGAAATCAGACAAACACAGCAGGGTGAAAGTTTGTCTACGCTGTATGGCTATAATATGGGAACCGGTATTTCGCGTCCGGTAAATTTCTTTACACCGTATACAAATATTTTCGGTTTTACGAATAATTTGGGGGGCAATCCAAGTCAGCAGGATAAAACCCGAAGATACTTATCTTATTATAGTAACGGGGCATACACTTATAAATCTAAGTATACGGTTTCTGCAAGTGTAAGATATGATGATTACAATAACTTTGGAGTTGATCGTAAATTCAGAGCAACTCCGCTCTATTCGTTTGGAGGAAAATGGGATGCTGCAAGGGAATCATTTTTGAGGGATGTGAAATGGATTTCTAACTTCAGTCTGAGGGCAACTTATGGGGTGAATGGTAATATTTCGACTTCTATTTATCCATTTACAAATATTGCTTTGGGTGGGGTTGATAATACTACTGGTTTAAGTATTTCAAGTATCATCGCTCCGGCAAACCCTGAATTGCGCTGGGAAAAAACTTATGTTACTAATTTAGGCTTGGATTTCGGTTTTCTACAAAACAGAATTAACGGATCGGTTGAGGTTTACCGCAAGCATGGTACTGACTTGTTTTACAATTTTCCAATCAGCGGAACTTATGGTGTAATCAATTTAATACGTAATACCAGTGAATTAAACGGAAGAGGGGTTGACTTATCTCTTGGAGGTGTTTTTTATACGGCTAAAAATTGGGATATTAACGGAAGGTTGACCTACGCCTACAATACCAATGATGTGAAGGATACCCGATTTATACCTACATCGTCATTTTATTCAAATCCAGCTTACAGTACATTAATTGCAGGTTACCCAACAGATAAGCTTTTAGTTTATCGTAATGCAGGTTTAGATGCGACGGGTATGACTTTAATTTACGATCAAAACGGAAATAAAATTGCACCAAATGTAAACTTAAACTCAATTGATGCCCTGATTTATGCCGGTAGATCGACAGCACCCCATTTTGGTAGTTATACACAATCTATCCGTTACAAAGATTTCACTTTAATGGCTGTTGCAACCTATCAATTCGGAAATGTGTTCTTAAAACCTACAATCAGTTCATACCCTTCATCACGAGCGGGCGTAGTGTATGATTTAAGTGAAGATGTTGCCAAACGATGGCAAAAAGCCGGGGATGAACAATTTACTTCAGTTCCTGGTGTTGCCGGTACCTTTGCAACAGTTAGTTTAACGCGCTACCAGCAATCAGATATTAATGTTTTAAAAGGAGATTATATTCGTTTAAGGGAGCTTTCACTATCTTACAAGATACCTGTTGAGCGTATATCCAAAATGGTTAAGGGGGCAAATTTTGCATTTTCAGCTCGTAATATAGGCTTATTGTGGACGGCTAATAAGGAAGGAATAGATCCTGATTTTACCAGCGGATTAAGCTCCTCATCATTGGGTTTACCAGCAACAGTTTCTTATAATTTTTCACTTAATGTTAACTTCTAACCGAAACCAAAATGAAACCATTATATAAGCTATTTATTGTTTTTATTGGCGCTACGCTCATCACCGGATGCAAAAAATATGTCGATATTAAGACTCAAGGGAGCCTAGTTCCAAATCAGGCAATCAATTATCGCTACCTGCTAAATGGAACGAGTAATTTTGAATCTAATCCAAACCTGGCTGATCTTGCATCTGATGACATCAATATTGTTGATGCAGCCCAAATCAACTCCCTTTCTGGAAGTTTATTCTATGCTTTTTATATTAATTCTTACACCTGGAAACCTGTTATTTACACGTTGGGTACATTATATGAGCAAGACGATAACTGGAACCGAATGTACAATAACATTTTATATTGCAATACCATTATTTCGGAGTTACCCGCGGCAACAGGGACTGATGCAGAAAAAGCGGAAATGACAGCCGAGGCGAAAGTACATCGTGCCGATGCCTATCTGGCATTAGTTAATACCTATGCCAAACCCTATAATAGCGCAACAGCAGCAACAGATTTAGGTGTGCCACTAATCCTTACACAAACGGTTAGCCAAAGTTTAAACCGCGCTTCCGTCCAGGCGGTTTATAACCAAATTATCGACGACTTAACCAGTGCTATTCCTGCACTGCCAACGGCTCAGTCATATAATACCCTGCCATCAAAAGTAAGTGCTTATGGTGAGTTGGCCCGTTGTTATTTGTATATGAACGATTATTCAAACGCAAATCGTTATGCGGATTTAGCTTTGTCGTTACGCAATACTTTGAACGATTTAGGCGCATTAACCAGTGTGAGCAGTGCCAATTACCCCCGCCGCATTGTTGATCCGGAGATTTTATTATCTAAAACAGCTTTTGGTAATCCCTTTAGCTTTTCGCCAACAGCTTTAAGATTAAGTGATGATCTGTTAGCGGTATTAGGCACAACAGATCAACGATTTGCTTTATTTACCGTTCCTGCATCAACTATATCATCAACTTATACAGGCCGCTATGGCTATAGAGAAGCCAGGATTGGGGAGGTTCGGAATGTTGGACCCAATGTGCCTGAAATGATGTTGATCAAAGCGGAATACTATGCAAGAAATAACGACGCCACCAATGCTATGCTTTGGGTGAATAACTTAAGGGTTAAGCGTTTTAAGCCGGCTGATTATGTTTTACTTACCGCAACATCTGCGGCTGATGCTTTGAACAAAGTGATTGATGAACGCAGACGCGAGTTTTTCTGCCGTATGTTACGCTGGTGGGATATGCGCCGTTTAAAAAGTGAAACTGCTTTCCAAAAAACTTATACCCGCACAGTAAATGGTACTACCTATACTTTGGCACCAAACAGCAATCGTTATGTCTTTCCGATAGCCGAATACCTGACCAATTTAAATCCTGAATTGGAGAAAAATCCATAAACACAACACACCATAATAAATTACTGCCGGGTGAAAGCCTGGCAGTAGATCAAACGCAGATGAAAAAACAAATAAAATCCCTTGTTGTGCTAAGTGTGGTCTTCCTTTTTTTTAATACCACCTCAGCCCAAACAAAACCTAATTTTAGATCAGTTCCTGAAATTGTGAACAATGGCGACACGATTAAAGTTGAATATGATGCAAGTAAAACCTTGTTAAAAGGTCGTAAAGCTGTTTCGGCAGTAATGTATAGTTATCAGGATTATAAATGGTACGCCAAAGATATTACGTTAACCGGCTTTGAAAATAATTGGAGTGTTTCCATAATCGTTCCAAAAGATTGTGGTTTGCTGGCCTTTAAATTTAAGTCGGATACGCTTGTAGATAACAATCGCGATCAGGGATATTTTCTGATGATGCATGATAAGAAAAGGAAAGGTTTGATGGCGAAAGGAGCATACGCTGGCTGGGGATTGTCGCGATCGCCAAAATATGGAATGGATATACCAAATTATATAAAATTTAAAGGCATTTCTGACTCGGCGACCTACCATTGGTTAAACCAGGAAATTTCATATAATCAAGAATCGAAATCAGTTTTGGTTTATCCATACGCGCTCGCTGCTAAAGCAACATTTAAAGATGATGCATTTCCCAGGTTACAACGGGTTTTAGCTTATCTGAAACGAGCTGAAGCAACAGAGAGCGATTTACTAAATGCCAGAAAGATTTTGTCGGGAATACTTCAGGATAAAACAACAGCCGATTCGGTTGATAAAGCACTGATGCAGAAATTCCCCAACGGCAGTTTAGCAAGATTAGCAGCTTTTAAAGCCATACCCAGAGGCAACGATATGAATGTAATGCTGGCTGGGTTTAAAAAGTTTTTAGCTGATTTTCCAGAGACCGGAACAAATAAAACATTTAATGAAGAGAATCGGATTAATTACGATGTCATTAAACAAAACATTATTATTTTTAGTAGCTACGTTGAAAAAAATTATGCTGACCTGGATAAATATTTAAATGGACTTTCTTTTGGAATGGTTAACTTTCTCTACTATAAAATTGTAGATATTCCATTGAAAAGAAAGGAAGTAGATGAAAAAACCTTACTTCAAATTTCGGAAAAGCTAGTGAAGAGACTGGAGTTTATCAGATCAGATAAGCCAGAAGAATATGGTTATTTATCTAATAAAGAATGGGTCGGAATGGTCAATAACGCATTGGCAACGCAAATTTCTACTGATCACATTCATCTTTTAAATCGTGCAGAAAAATACCCGGTTGCTTTAAAGTATGCCGGTATTGCACAACCCATTTTAGGCTATAAGAGCGCCGCATTTAATAATGAACTTTCCATAACACTAAATCATTTAAAAGAAAATAAAAGGCTCGCTGTGTTATTGGAAAGAAGCATTTATGAAAATCAGGCGAGTACAGAAATGATTGCTTTGTTGAAGTCTTCATATATAAAAGCCAAAGGTAGTGAATTGGGATTTGACACTTATCTTGAAGGTCTTAAAAACTCTACTGGAAGCAAAAAAATGCAGGCTGAAATATTAAGGCATAAAATTGAGGCGCCCATGGTAGATTTCGCCATGCAGGATTTGAAAGGAAAAATTGTGAAATTAAGTGATTTAAAAGGTAAAACCGTGGTGATGGATTTCTGGGCAACCTGGTGTATTCCCTGCAAAGCGTCTTTTCCGGGAATGAAGCTTGCCATTGATAGATATGCCAAAGACCCTAATGTGGTTTTCTATTTTGTAGATACTGAAGAAAGGGGCGACAGCTATAAAAAGGAAGTTTCTGATTATATTAAGTCAAATAATTACCCTTTCAATGTATTGTTCGATAATATGGCAGCAGATGGTAAAGCTACCGGCGAGGTTTTTGACAGATATTGTAAAGCATTTAAAATCTCAGGTATTCCACAGAAGCTTGTTATTGATCAAAATGGTATTATTAGATTTCAGTCAACTGGCTTCAATGGAAGCGCAACGCAACTGGCTGATGAGATTTCAATGATGGTAGATAGCACAAAAGCAATCAAATGATAAGCAAACTAATTTTTGGCTTTGCCCTGCTTTGTAATATGGTTTCGTTTGCGCAAACAACAAAAATTGTTTGCGACAGCGTAACATTTAAAAGTACAGATGGAAAAATTACTTTCGGAGGCACATTTAGTAAACCTAAAGGAAAAAAATCTTTCCCTACAGTTGTGATTGTTTCTGGAACCGGAAAGCAGGATCGGGACGGTACCATGGCGGGGCATAAAATTTTTCTGGAAATTGCCAGCTATCTTAATAAAAATGGCATTGCAGTTCTTAGAACCGACGACCGCGGAACAGGCAAAACTAACGGCACCTATGAAACTGCAACTACAAAAGATTTTGCCGACGATGCATTAGCTGCCATTGCCTATCTGCACACCAGAACGGATATTAATCGTGCGAAGATTGGTTTAATGGGGCATAGTGAAGGTGGAGCGGTAATATCGCTGGCAGCTGTGAGGAGCAAAGAGGTAAAGTTTCTCATCAGTCTGGCCGGATTGGCCATGGGCGGGTTTGATGCCCAGATCAAACAGAACGAAGACCTGGTTGCCCACTCGGCCTTGCCCGACTATGATAAAAAACGTTCGAATGATATCAATCGCATCATGTTTGAAACTGCATTAAGATATGCGAATTCTGATAGTATGGAAGTGAAGTTAAATGACGCTTACAAACGTTGGAAGTTAAAGGATGATATTTATTTCAAAACTTTAAATATACAGTTCGATCATTTCCGATTCCCGGTATATAGTTTTATTAACAACTCAACAGGGCCCTGGTACCGCTATTTTATTCAGTATGATGCCAAAAGAACCATAGCTAAAATTAAAGTGCCTATTCTGGCTTTAAACGGCGATAAGGATTTGATGGTAGCCGCGGATGAGAATTTGTCTAACTGGAAAAATTATTCTTTAACGGGAGGAAATAAGAAAGTAACCACAATGAAGTTGCCTGGTTTAAATCATTTGTTTTTAGCCTGTGTAACGTGTGATAATGCCGAAATTTCAAAAATTAAAACTGGTTTTTCTGAGGATGCATTGTTGATCATCAAAAATTGGATAAAAAAAACGATTCAGTAATTCAGGTAATATTAAGATTAGTATAGTTAATGATTAGATCAATGGCCAGGATGGATATTCTGGCCTTAGTTTTGAAAGCGTTAACGAAATTATAATCATTATCCTGTCGGATAATTGGAATGTAGGGAATATTATGATCCAGATCAAATGATTAAGTTCAAAAAAATGGTCTTCTCAAATCCTGACTATCTATTCAAGATTTACTGAACAAATCACTTTGTTTTTCCTTCAAAAAGATCGGTAGTAACAAGTACTAAAACGAAAAGATTGGCCTAGTAACTTTTCAAAAACATATTCGCTTGGAAATGATATGAACCTCAATTCTGTTATTAATATTCCTCTAAAAGGCTACTACAGATATTTTCGTTCATAGCCGTCATCCCGAGACCTGTAGCGCAGCTGAAAGCTACGAAGTAAACCAAGCCCTAATGCGGGCTCATCAAGGTAATTTATTTCTGGAGCTTAATAGCAGGAAACATGAGGCCGTATCAAAAGTAAAATCTAGCAGTTGAGGCCGGAATTTAATTTTGCTCTGGGTCATTCTCGCGCAGATGGACCACGCGGTGTTCAGCGACGCTAATCTTAAATTGCTTTGCAATCGCATTAGAATTCTCAATTAAATTGGGGATGACGATGTATCAAAATATAATTGTTTAGCGGAGCCAGCTTAAATCTTTTTGATAAAGCCTTAAGGCAATCGCGCTAACTTAACGGCTTAAAATCAGTCAGTATGAATAAACATTAACCGAACTCAGGTTAATAACTTTTCAATGGCATTCTTCCTTGCAGTTGGCCTAATTAAAGAGATGTTAACCCAATATCTCCGTTAACTGGTTTTTGAATTGTCACCAAATCAACTTTGTCAAAGTGGAGAAAAGCAAATTTTAAATAAAAAATCGTTTATAATCATAGCTTGAGAGGCGGTATATGTTCATTTGTTGAACATTTGTCTTGTAATATTATTCAATTGTCGAAGCTTAGACGGATGTGTGTTTCTACTTTTGAGGCAATAAAAGACAAGAAAAAATGCGACCGTCGGTATTTGCTTTCTTGCTCTCTAAATAACCAAATAGTTCGTCTGCCAAGTATGTAGTTGATATTAGCCCAAAATTTATAGTCTGGATTTGGATGGCGTATGAACAACCTGGTAGTTGATTTAAAACCAATTAATAATGAGAATGACTAAAATTTTTACTAAAATCCCCATTTTTATCGTTATCCTGCTATTCTCTTTGTCTGTAGCAGCGCAAGAAATTACGGTTTCAGGCCGTGTGACAGATAAAGCCGGGGGGGCATTACCCGGAGTTTCAGTATCGCAGTTAAGCACTACAAAAGGTGCTACTACCAATCAGGATGGTGTGTATAAAATATCGGTTCCGCCAGGGGCTATCTTAAAATTTTCTTCTTTAGGCTTTGTTGCACAATTAATAACCGTAAATAATAAAAAGGTAATTGATGTGCAGTTAAAGGCGGACGTAAAGAACCTGGACGAAGTAGTGGTACAGGTGGGGTATTCCACGATGCGCAAAAGCGATTTGACCGGCGCTGTATCCTCTATCGGGTCGGACGTGTTTGCTAACTCAGTGGTCACTACATTGGATCAGGCCTTACAAGGGCGGATAGCGGGACTGCAAAGCACGATGAATTCCGGTGTACCCGGTGGCGGAAGTTCTGTCCAGATTCGTGGGGTTAATTCCATTAACAGCACCAACGAGCCCATCTATGTGATTGATGGGGTGATCATCAGCGGGCGAACAGGAAACAACGATGTTAACCCCTTGGCCAGCATCAACTCGAATGATATCGCAAGTGTTGAAGTTTTAAAAGATGCTTCGGCCACTGCTATATATGGATCTCAAGGGGCTAATGGAGTCGTGTTGATCACCATGAAAAAGGGAAAGAACGCCAGCCCTGTTCTAAGTTTTAATGCGAGGTATGGGCTTGAAAAGCTGCCGAAGCTTATCAATATGATGAACCTCAGCGAATACGCGCAACACCACAATGATTTTTCGGATGTGCTTGGTTATGGCCGGAGAGCAGACTTTAGTTTTCCGGAGTATCTTGGCGAAGGCACTAACTGGCAGAAAGAATTGTTTAAGACTGCACCTATGCAATCTTACGATTTGTCTGTCCGCGGTGGTAATAAGGCATCTACCTATAGCGTTTCAGGAGGTTATTTGAACCAGGATGCCATTGTGCTGGGTGCTAATTATAAAAGGTTTGTTTTTCGTGTAAATATGGATAACGAAATTCAGCCCTGGGCCAAAATAGGCGCTACGGTCAATGTTACTCAGGATAAGCAAAGCACAGCGATCTCCACATTCGGAGCAGTAGGTAATGCGCTGTTTCAAAGTCCGGCAGTTCCGATTCGTAATGCCGATGGTTCATTTGCCGGTCCAACTTCAGACCTTGATGCCAATACCCTTGGTTTTTCAAATCCGGTTGCGTTAGCGATGTTAAATACCCGGACCAGGGAGCGTTTTGATACCCGTGGTAATTTGTATTTGCAATTGCTTCCGGCAAAGGGAATCAATTTCAGAACCGAGGTGAATGTTGATGCCAACACAGATAATTTCCTGCAGTTTTTGCCGGCCTACCAGTTCGGCGCGTCAATCAAGGCCAATACAGAAAACAAACACGATAAAACGTATAACTTTTACCTGGGATGGAAGAATATCCTGAACATAGATAAATCCTTTGGTGCAAATCATCGTACAAGTTTAATGCTTGGGCAGGAGATGATCAGCAGGAGAGGCGATTACCTGACCGGGAGCCGTCAGTATGGCTCTAACGAACTTACAGGATTAGACGCAGGAGATGCTAATTACGCCACAAACAATGGAAGCGGATATAACTCCAGGCTGATGTCATTTTTTGGTCGTGCTACTTACAATTACAAAGATAGGTATTTGTTTACCGGAACGATGCGTTGGGATGGCTCGTCAAATTTTGCTCCAGGTCAGCAGTGGGGCGCTTTTCCATCGGCAGCAATAGCATGGCGTCTCTCTGAAGAGCCTTTTTTCAAGTCGCTTAAGGGAACCATCAGCAACGCCAAATTAAGGCTTAGCTACGGTATTGTGGGTAACTCAAATGTAGCCGCCTTTGCCTATGACAGTAACCTGTCCAATATACGTACTAATAGTCAGGGTACCGGTTTACAAACCGCAAATATCTCAAATCCCAATCTAACCTGGGAAACTACAAAATCCTGGAATGCAGGTATGGACCTGACGATATTAAATAACCGGGTTGAACTGGTATTTGATTCATACATTAAAAAGACCGACGACTTGCTTCTTCGGTTAAGTCTGCCTGCCTTTACCGGTACATCTGACATTCCCGGCTCTGCGCAAGCACCCTGGTATAATATAGGCGCCCTTCAAAATAAGGGTTTCGAATTTACTGTAAATACAAGGAATATTACCAGGGATAACTTCAGCTGGAAAACTACGGCCATCTTTACCTATAACCGGAACCTGGTTACCCGCATGAATACTGCTACAGCGAGCATTCCAATGTACGATACGTCGAACGGAAAAAATATCATCACCTCTACAAGTGCAGGAAGTGCGGTAAGCCAGTTTTATGCTTATCAAATGATCGGGCGTATTAACTCCGCCGCTGACTTTTTGAAAGATAATGGCAATGGTACAAGCACAGTAATTACCCCAACTTTTAAATATAAAACCGGTACCATAATCAATAACAACGATCCAACGCTGATTACATCAACTTACATAGGAGATTTGCTGTTTGCGGATGTTAACCATGATGGTATTGTTAATGAGAGAGATATTACCAATGTGGGTAGCCCATTTCCGAATTTTACTTTTGGCCTTACCAACAGCTTTTCTTATAAGAATTTTGATTTCAGCTTTTTCTTTAACGGATCTGTTGGTGGCAAGGTATTCAATATCATTAGAAGCCGGACTGACGATCCCAGAAGTCTTTCCAATGTTAGTGAAATTGTAACCAACTATGCCAGATTAGGTTACAAAGACGGTAATTCGGCAAATACCAATATCTGGAATGTTTACGTGTTGCCGGGAGCAAACCCCAGTTTAGGCAGAATGTCTGTTCAAAACACGAATAATAGCATTTTTAGCGATAGTTATGTAGAAGATGCTTCTTATTTACGACTTCAAAACGTTTCACTAGGCTACAAGTTCCCTACCAAGCTTTTGGAAAAGTTCTTTATTAAAAGCGTACGTGTTTATACTAACCTGCAAAATGTCTTCACATTCAGTAAATATAGTGGGTATGACCCGGAAGTGGGTTCACTTAACGGTCAAAATATGCTCACTTATGGTGTAGATGGCGGTAGAATACCCTCATCCCGTTTTTACACATTTGGTTTGGATATGAACTTTTAACCCTTATTATCATGAAAAATAAAAATATACTTATTACACTTCTATGTACACTGGGGCTTACCTTTTTTTCCGGATGTAAAAAATACCTGGAAGTGCATTCTGATACACAAAAGCAGGTAAGCAACTCTTTTAAAACAATTGAAGATCTTCGGGCAACCACGGCTTTCCTGTATGCAACGCCATGGAATAAATTTAATGATTATGCGCGAACCATTACAGAGGGGCGGGCAAATAATGTTTATGTTGATGGGGTTACGGGCACAATTTCTGCTTTAGCTTTATTTGCCGAAAATTCTAACTTTAACGAATTATTTCAAACCTGGGGATCGTTATATGTAGCGGTAACTCAAGCAGACTACATTATAAATGATTATGTACCATTGAGTATAACCAACGGTGTAGACGCAACACGGGCCAAAGGTTGTGAGGGAGAAGCCCGCTTCATCAGGGGCTATTCTTATTGGTATCTGGCTATGTTATGGCATGATGTGCCAATTATCGATGATCCAAGAAAATATGTACTGAATACGTTGCTGCCTCCTAATTCATTTGAAGATGTGCTGCAATATGCCATTAACGATCTGACGATTGCCGCTCAAACCCTGCCCGCTACAGATAGCAAAGGACGGGTAACCAAATACAGTGCAGAGGCTATGCTTGCCAGAGTACTGCTTACCGGTGCGGATTATGCTATGGGAGATCGGTTTTCAAGCGAATATTTAAAGCGAAATGGCGTAAGCAGCAATACGGAAATGGCACAGAAATATTTTGATTTGGCGAAGCAGTCTTGTCTGGACGTAATTAATCTGTCATCTTATAAAATGCTTGATAATTATGAAGATATATGGAAAGTACAAACAAATAACAATGCAGAAGTGCTTTTTGGCTATCAATTTTTACCTGGCGCTGCAGATTACGGCTTGGGAAATGTATTAAATAATCTTTCTTTTAACGGTGATGTGACCGGTAACCTTACCGGCGGAAGCAATGTATTTATTTCTTATGACCTGCTCCGGTTGCTGGTTCAGGACGGCGCGCAGTCGCGATTGCGCGGTAACGTTTTTATACCAGGGCAAAACTATGCCTACCTGGGTACACAGCTGGCAGCAGGCAGTTTTACAGTGCCATCTAATTCCAAAACCAAATGTAATATCAAAAAATTTGTTGTAGGAAGCAACAAAGATACCGATGGTGCAGCAGTAGCAGGAAACAGCGGTTTGGTATCACCCGCTTTACGGATGTCGGAAGTTTACCTGATGTATGCTGAAGCCATTATGGGGACTGCAACACAAACATCAGATGCAACAGCGCTGGAAAATTTCAATAAGGTTAGAAAACGTGCTTTTTACCTCAATCCAACAGGCTATCAGCCTTATACGTTAGTTACACGAAATGATTTATTATTAGAACGCCGTAAAGAGCTGTTTTATGAAATGACCTACTGGCCTGATCTTGTAAGGCGCTCGTTTTACGATATGGACTGGACACTTAACTTTTTAAACAACAAATTGAAAAACAGTGACCCAACAACCAGTTTTACAAACTACGCTTCTTATTCGTACACCTATGACCCGCCAAAGTTTCCTAATACAGCAGGCTGGGATAACTCTCCACGGGTTCAGGCTGGTTATATTTCACAGCAGGTGGTGCATAACGTTCCTGCGGGCTCTTATGTACATGCTATTGGGTCCAAGTCGAACATCTGGGCCTTACCTTATCCGGCCGCTGAAATTAATAGTGACCCCAATTTGAACGACGCACCTGTTCCTTACAAATTTTAAACTTTATAATTATGAAAAGAGCTATCGATATAAAATATTTTATTTGGGGGATGGGCATCATATTGCTTTCCTGTATTGCGCTGTCATCCTGTAAAAAACAAAACACAGCTGATATAAAGATTGACGGAGTATGGACTAATCAGTACCCGAATCCTACTGTGCAGATCAACATTTCTAATCTAGGCGCGTGGGTGCGTTTGCAAGGGCATGGTTTTTCGGGGCTGCGCGCAATCTATTGCAATGGCGTTGCTACATCTTTCTCGGCGGCAAATGTTACCGATAACAACATTATATTCTCTATACCAGCTGTCCTTCCAACCGGCGGCGATATTGCCGATACTACTGTACGGAACACCATCCGTATCGTTACGAAAAATGGTGAAGCAGTTTATAATCATTTTGTATTCCGGGATATAAATCGTATTCCTGCTATCAATGGCGTTTCGGCTACTATGCCGTTTCCCGGGGATATGGTGATTGTAAGTGGAAAAAATCTCAAGAATACCACTAAGGTGGAGATGCCGGGCAGTCTGGCCGTTTCAATAGCTGCGAAAACCGATACCACCATCGCTTTTACTGTGCCTGCCAATGTCGATATGAATAAAAGCGGCGCAATTAGCCTGACAATTGATGGAACTGTATACTCTACTCCTCCGTACATGTATTACAGGGAAGGGATGTTTATGGAAACAACAACCGATGCACAGGTACCTCAAACAGGAGGAACTGGTTATACCACAATATCAGGCGCTAATGTTGCGGCGGCTACCAAACTGGCCAATAATCCGCAAAATGTTATTGCTATTCCGGCAGCGGCTAAAGATATAGCGGTTGGCACAGGCAACGATGACAAGAACAATACAGGGTTTTTACGTTTCCAGATGGTTAAGGCCTTGCAAAAGGTGATTGATAATTCGGCAAATCAGATAGTGGCCACAACGCAGATGAACAACCTGGGTATCCAGTTTGAATTGTACATGAATCAACCCTGGACTTCGGGTGTAATCTCCTACAGGATGAATATTTCCAATGGGGGCGCTAACTCTTATACTTGCAACAATTTTAGCTGGTGGGCTGGTTTATCAACCGCTTCTTATAATTTTAATAACCAATGGCAAACCGTTACCATACCTTTAAGTTATTTCAAGGCTACCTCCGGAGGACTTCCTTTAGGTACTTTGCAAAGCTATATCACGGATAACGCAAGTGTAAATTCGGGCGTGGCCTTTGTAAATTATTATCAAAATTTCCCTTCGAAAGCATTGCCGCAATTTCAACTCTTCATGGCGAACTTTCGGATTGTACCAATGGTTACAAATATTAATAATAATTGATGATTTCCGGCTGATCAGGCTGTGTCATTAACATCATTCGGGGTGGCTGTTCCGGCAATTCCGAATGATGTTTTCACATCCATTTGCGCTCATAGTTGAATTTGACCTGATGCTGGTATTTACTTTTACAAATTTTATTCCCCTAGCTTGATTTATTTGTTGTAAATATATACTTGCGATTTTTTTTCTATTTTAATGCCTCACCGGTCAGATTCATGGTCGGTTTTTTAAAGGGTTGCTCGTTAAAAAGCAGCCTTTTTTTTTATTTTCAGCAGATTATGGTTTAAGGCTTTTTCCGGGTATTTTGTTCTAATGGACCTACGAATTACGGAAACGAATGGTGCATCTTATCAAAGCCGATGTGAAATGGAAAACAACAACTGTTGTATTTTCTGGAGAACTGACAGCATTTTATCCTATAGCATTCATTCTTCCTGCAAAGGCTATATTATCTTCTTAAGTTTTATTCCCTGAAAGCAACAATTTCTTTCTCTTTAGGTAGTTCGTTGTGATGAACTTCAGTAAAACCTTGTTGAAACCCCAGGCGGTAATGATCAATTAAATAAGGTAATCCTTCTCCTTTAAGTAGCATAGGGGAAGTTGTAACCTCGAAATGCAGATGTGGCTCACGCGCATCTCCGGAATTGCCAATTTTGGCTAGTATTTCTCCTTTCCGGACATGATCTCCTGCTTTGACGCGTACACTGCCCGGCTGCAGATGCATATAATGCGCATATTGACCATTACCCAGCTCAATCACTATGTTGTTACCGGCAAGTTTCCCGAAAGTTAGTGGCACAGCAGGATGGAATTCTTTTCCGTGACCCGGAATATTATCAGGTAAGCCGTCATTTGCAGCGATTATTTTTCCGTCAGCAACCGCAAAAACCTGCTCGCCGTAACAAAAATAGGAATGTACATCACGCGGATTGCCGGAAAAAGACAGGCTATCCTTAACCTTTTTCCAGTCGATTGCAAATCTTCTTGAATTAACCGCCCGCCCGTTAAGGATAATAACGCCTCTCCGATGATGATTATCAACGCTGTTGCCAGGACCATCGGCTGCGATCCAATCGGTACCTTTTACGGGTGGCTTAAGTATCTGAAGTTTCCTTTTATGGGTAAAAATTACTGCCCCGTCCAGAGAGTCATTCTCTGTGATTACCCGATGTGTTATTTTGTCGGGAAAAGAAAGGGGATTGTTTAATTTTGCTTCAATAAATACGATGGCGCTCTGACCACCTCCAATAGTAGTAAGATTATCCTTTGAGCCATTTACACCTAAAATTTTGATCATGTTATGCAGTTGTAGCGTATCAAAAGATACAATGGGGCTGCTGTTTTCGTTATTTGTATCTCTTAATTCAATACCACGCAAACTTATTGCTGATGTACTGAAATTGGTTAAGTATAACTCGTATATCAGAAAAGATTTTTGTCCGCTTGGAAAAGAAGTCGGATCAGAAAGTACATGCATTTCCATCTGTAGCGGAAATGAGAAAGGTTTTGTGGTGGGAGTCTTTTTAGAAGGAAGGGTTTGTGCCACCGATGGCGCCCGGAATGAAAAAATGAGGATTACACATGTTATAAATGATAATATATGATTGCTGATTTTCATAAAATACAGTTTTATTATAAGACTTTTAAAAAGGTCTATATGTTACACAATAATGGGTGAAACCAATAGTGTAGGAATAATATTATCAGGCAATCCGATATTCAATGAGAAAACTATCCTGATATAAATGATATAAACAGGTTTAGAGATTTTTTTATAAGAAATTAATAAAATCCAGGTGTTAAAAGAAAAAAAAGAACAGATGGTACCATATTAATTTAATTGGCCGGAAATTCTATAACATTGCTGCTGGTAAGTAACTGTTATCAGTTCCGCGACATTTTTGACTTCAACTCTGAATCAAGTTCCTCTGATGGGTATCTACAGTCAACAGACTTAAAACGGCCCATGAGCTTTAGCGAATGATCAGTAATGGATCTGTTCGTAGATTTTTAATTCTGGTTGTTTTCAGATTTGCCAATATGACCCAAATGGGTATAGTTGAAGCCGTTTTCAAGCTTTAATCCATATCCCAACAATCGGTCAAGACTGCTATGTCCGAGTAGTACCAATCCTGCTAGTTCGATATAAGGTTGGTGGAAAATATAACCTAATCCTGCAATAACGACTGCCAATAGCTGATGGTGAAAGATATTATAGGAGATTGCACCAGCTTTGTTATTAATCAGATAGCCCAACATACTCAGATCTGGCAACAGGAAGATCGGAAACCACATCCACCAGGAAATGTTAACTGGTAATGCGGTGATGAGTAGTAAGGAAATCAAAAATGGTACGATGGCTTCTGCCCTGATCAGTTTTTTCATGTTATTTATTTTTTGATAAGACAAATGTCATCAGTCCGGGCTTATCGGGACGTTAACAAAAGATAATAAAATTTTAAGGGCTTATTTTTTGCTGCTTACTCTTCGCCTGATACGACTCAGGCTAACCGGGCTTACGCCAAGGTAATTGGCAATTAAATGCTGTGGTATTCGTTCGATAATTTTATTTTTCTCCGATTTTAACAGCTCAGCGTAACGTTGCTCCGGAGATAAGACCAATAGCTTTACCATTCGGTCTTCCAGTCCTAATGCAATATATTCGGCGAGTTTTCTGCCAAAGCGCTCCCAGGCATGCGACTGCTCGAAAAGAGACGCAAGTACCTGATATGGAAAGGATAATAACTCGCATCTGGTTAAGGCCTCTATAGTCAGCTTCGATGGTGATGCACTCAAGGCACTAAAATAAGCGCTTACCAGTGCGTTCTCAAAATAAAAATAGGTTGTCCGCTCTTCACCGTCCGAAATGTAGTAATGTCTCATGTTTCCTTCAAGGATAAAACCTATATGCTTTTCCTTTTCTCCTTCCAAAATCCACTTTTCCTTTTTTTTTAAGCTGAGGTAACTGATGTGCGGGATTAACAGCGACCAGTCTTCGTCACTAAGGATTACAAAGTTTTCGATAGCAAATCTGAGGCGGGATAACTGACTTGTGTCCATAAAGCTAATTTAGAAGTTTTAGCTGATTTTAATTCAGGACGGACATGCATAATTTTTGCAAGCGGTAATTTACTTTTCTTTCAAGTTATTTTGGACACAGAATTTCGAATCAACTGTGAAAAAAAACCGTATCAGGCCATGTATCAAGGTTGTTAGCAGCTGTCATTTTGTTTTTGCATCAAACTTCAAGATGTCTTCAGTATCTTATGACATATTTGCGTATTGAAGATTCTCATTATCGAAGACGAACCTGGTTTGCAGCGCAGTATAGCACAATATCTCCTGTCGGAAGGTAATTTGTGCAGTATGGCCTCAACCTATATTCAGGCATTGGAAAGACTTGGGGCATACGAATACGACTGCATTTTGCTCGATCTTACGCTGCCAGACGGAGAGGGACTTCAGCTACTGAACTACCTTAAACGCATAAACAGGACCGAAGGGGTGATCATTATATCTGCGAGAAATTCCATAGACCAAAAGATAGAAGGTTTGAGTCTAGGTGCAGATGATTACCTGACGAAGCCGTTTCATCTTTCATAACTCAATGCCAGAATATTGGCTGTTGTTCGCCGCAAAAGTGCACAGGGAGAACGTCATATTGAATTTAATGAAATCAGGATAGATCTGGATGCAAAAGAGGTAATTGTAAATGGTAAACCACTGCGTTTTAGGTTTGGTAGTGCGATATGTTCTTTCCTAATTCTGTTTTTTTGATTCTCCTGCCACTTGGGATTGAGATCGTTCTTCGGTACAATCTGTGTATTTTGAAAGTAAGATAGCATATTGCCAAAAAAAATGACAACAAAAAATGTTAGGCCGAAAGATAAAGAAGCGGACTTTATCGCTATTCGAGCAGCATTTCCAACTGGAAGCCTGATTGCATAGTTTTCTTCTCCGTTTTTAAACTTTAACCATTAACAAATATTTAACAGATTTTGATTCAAAACTTCAGAATGTCTTCAGACTTTGTCTGTAGTTTTGTTACAAGCAATCGGTTTTATCCCCATTCCCGATGAAAGGATAGCCAAAGCCAACGGAACCCTAAAAGCTTTTTATAGATAGAATTTTTACACGATTTTATTCAGTTCATCCCCGTCGATCACGAAGGGCCATCCATCAGGATATTGACTGAATATTTTATTGCATTGCTCATTTTAACTATAAAAAGAATATGGACAGGAAAGATTTTCTTAACAGCATTGGGATGAGCGCCGCGACTTTCGCCCTGATCAACTGTATCGGTTGCAAAAAGACTGATGGCAGCAGTTCTGCAGATACCAGCGGGCCCACTGGCGTAAACTTTACGCTCGATTTAAGCCTGGCTGCCAATGCAGCACTGCTAAGCGACGGTGGGTCATTAGTATCAAATGGGGTTATCGTGGCCAAAACAAAGGCGGGGGCCTATATTGCCGTGCAGCGATCTTGTACCCATGAAAGTTATACCCTCACTTATCAATCGGCAAACAGCCGTTTTTACTGCCCCAACCATGGCGCAACCTTTTCTGAAAATGGGGCCGTAACCAATGGTCCGGCTTCACGATCTTAACCGTTTATAATACCCAGCTTACGGGTACAACCTTAAAAGTTTATTCTTAAAAATTATGAAACTACTTTTTGTTGCCCTATTGGGGCTATTTGCTATTCCTTTATCGTGGATGGGGAACTTTACTGAAGCGCAAAAACAGGCAAAGATTACACATAAGCAAATCCTGATTAATTTTTCAGGTTCAGACTGGTGCGGTCCCTGCATCCGCCTGCGCAAAGAGATTTTAGAATCCGAAAGCTTTGAACAATATGCCGCTGCCAATCTTTTATTGGTAAGGGCAGATTTTCCAAGGCAGAAGAAAAACCAGCTTCCAAAAGAACAAATTAAACTCAACGAATCATTAGCAGAAGTATATAACAAAGATGGTAAGTTTCCTTTTACTGTCTTGGTTGATGAAAATGGAAAGGTGCTCAAAAGCTGGGATGGATTTCCTGATGAAAGTCCGCAGGCTTTTGTTTCTGAAATTGATAAACTAAAAAAATAAGCTCAAAATGGCTAAACCTGTTTCTGTAAACCGGATACTAAAACTCATGGGAAACCGGTTTGAGTTTACTGTGATTGCTGAGAACGAGCAGGAAGGCAATGTGGCCATAGATGCCGCAATAGATGAAGTGCGAAGGATAGAATACCTGCTCACCACTTTTAGTGATCTCAGCCAAACCAGCCTGATAAACGGGCATGCCGGTTTAAGTCCGGTAAAGGTTGATGAGGAAGTGATCAGTCTTATTGAGCGGTCTGTCAGGATATCAGAAATTACCGACGGGGCTTTTGATATCACCTACGGATCGATAGATAAAAAACTCTGGAACTTTGATCCCAATATGACCAGCTTGCCCGATGAAGCAACCGCCCTGGCATCTGTTGGACTCATCGATTACCGAAATGTGATTCTGAATAAGGAAAAATCGACTGTGTTTTTGAAAAATAAAGGCATGCGCATCGGTTTTGGCGGAATTGGGAAAGGCTATGCAGCCGATAAAGCAAAGTTGGTGCTGCAAAAACTCGGCATAAAAAGCGGAATTGTGAATGCGGCAGGAGATCTGATTACCTGGGGAACCCAAGCCAATGGACGCCCATGGACCGTAGGTATTGCAGACCCCGAACAGACCGACAGGCCATTTTCTGCGCTAAAGATCAGCGATATGGCGATTGCCACTTCAGGCAGTTACGAAAAATTTGTGACGATTAATGGCAAACGCTATTCTCATACCATAGATCCCAAAACCGGGCTACCGGTAAGCGGCGTAAAAAGTGTAAGTATTATCTGTCCAAGTGCCGAGCTTGCTGATGCCCTGGCTACCCCGGTTGTTGTAATGGGCGTAAAAATTGGGCTGGAGCTGATTAACCAGATTAAACAAGTGGCCTGTATTGTGATCGACGATAATGATCGGGTATATACCTCAAACAATATTAATGTGATATAAATATGAAAATTTCAAGAACATTTTTCCTTTCGATGGTTACCGCAATTTCGCTGGGCAGTTTGCTTAGTGCCTGTAGCAGCGTAAAGCCTTATCAGAAAAGTAAACTTAACGATGCCGACATGATCCTGTCGGCCCGAAAGGCCCAGAAATTTGAACAAAGTTTTCAGCTGTACCGTGAAGGCGCATCGGGAGCCAATGGCGGCAAGAGCGGTGGTGGTTGTGGCTGTAACTAGTTTAAGGATCAAAAAATGAAAAAAATATATCTTCATGTGCTTTTTATGTACTTCGGTATATTGAGCACTTATGCCCAAACCAGGCCTGAGCCTGCAAAAGTAGACAGCAGTAAATACCAGTCGCGTAAACTCAAAATCGATGAGATTAACCTGGTTTCGGCATATTACCACCAAAATGGAAATAATTCTGCCGTTACAGGGGGGATAGGCACAGAAAAACTGAGCGATTTTGCCAACACTATCGACCTGCAGATGTCTAAATTCAATAAAAGGGGCAGAAAAAATACTTTTCTGTTCGAGCTTGGGGTAGATCATTATACTTCCGCTTCTTCTGATAAGATCGATCCAAGTACCATTTCTTCAGCCTCTTCTGCTGATACCCGTATTTATCCTTCTTTAAACTGGACACATTCTAATGAAGAAACCGGGAATTCCTTTGGTTTCACAGGATCTTATTCAACAGAATTCGATTACCAATCAATGGGAGCAGCCTTCAATTTAACCCGTTTATCAAAAGACAAAAATACACAGTTTGACTTTAAGTTGCAGGCATTTTTAGATCAGTGGACGGTCATCCTGCCGATTGAACTGCGAACGGGAAACACCGGAAGGGGCGGAGAGCAGTATGATACTGCACCACGAAATTCCTTTAGCGCATCTTTCTCCCTGGCCCAGGTGATCAACCAGAAATTTCAGGCTTCGCTGATTTTAGAACCTTCCTATCAGAAAGGCTTGCTTGCTACAAAATACCAGCGTGATTATTTTACGGATGGCTCGCTACGCTCGGAAACTTTACCCGATAAGCGTTACAAACTTCCTATTGGGCTGCGGATGAATTACTTTTTGGACGACCGTTTTGTGATCCGCACTTTTTACCGTTATTATATGGATAACTGGGGCATTAGAGCACATACCGCAGAGCTTGAAATACCGGTTAAGATCAATTCCTTCTTTTCTATAAGCCCATTCTATCGGTATAATAACCAGGTTGGAACCAAATACTTTGCACCTTATGGCCAGCATTCGCCATCAGAACAATATTTTACCAGCGATTATGACCTATCTACACTCACCAGTGATTTTTATGGCGCAGGTATCCGTTTTGCTCCGCCCAAGGGTGTTTTTGGCTGGCAGCGGTTAAATATGCTCGAGTTGAGGTATGGTCACTATTCACGTTCAACAAGTTTGGTCTCCAATATCGTTTCTTTAAATCTTAAATTTAAATAAGACCACATCATTAAGTGGTAAAAATCCAAAATGTTTGCCCTGTTTACCAATTTTATATTAGTCTAATTCACCAGGAATAAAGGATATCACTTATATTCCTGGTGAATTACTATAATCGACATTTAATTTATTCTGGTTTGTAAATACAATAAGTTATAATAGAAAATTATATTGGCGCCTTTAATGATCAGAAAATTCTTTGCTGATTGATCTCAGCAAATCATTATTATTTGATTTTTTAAAGATCACATCCCGGCATTTATTGAACAGGATAAACTCCTTTAAATTTTGGATAAACGTATCAATAGTTTTTTTATCAATTTCAACCGGCTCAAAATGGATATTATGGATGATTAGTGTTTTCTGTTTGCGGTCTGCTTTAGCGTCCATTCTGGCAATAAATCTCTCTCCAGACAGAATCGGGAGTGAGAAATAACCAAATTTTCGTTTTGGAGCCGGTACAAAACATTCAATCTGATAATCAAAGTCGAAAAAATCTTTTAAACGGGCGCGAAATACATTCAAGGTATCGAAAGGTGAAAGAATGAAAACCTCATCTGCAATATCAATATTAATATCGGTGCCCGAAAGCATATATAATGGCCCTTTCACTCCATCTACAATTACCGATTTAACTTCTCCCGACTGAAGCATCCTTTCCAGTTCTTTTTTTACCAGGTTACCTTTTACACGGCGGGAGCGCCAGGCCATTTCTTTTACAGAAGAAATTCCCAGGGCACTGAGGGTGCGTTTGATCACATAACGTGCATAATCTTGATCTGTTGGTATGGTTTGATCGGTATCATGGGGCACTACATCCAAAGGCAGGTGGTAAATTTTTTGGAAAGCGCTATTGCGGCTGATCATTAACTTGCCTTCCAGATAAAGTCTTTCCAGCGCAATCTTTGCCGGCCGCCAATCCCACCAACCCGAACTGGCCTCTGTACGATCGTTCTCAAAATCGCCGACCATTACTGCTCCTTCACGTTCAACCTGATCTAAAATCTGGTTCATTAAATCCGATTCTTGTTTCGTAAGGGAAGTGCCTCGTATTTCAAATGCCTTTTTAACTGGTAATGAAAAGCGAAAATCGTGCATGGGCAGAAATCCGGCGTCAGAGGTGAAGTATTCAAAAATATCACCCTGTTCACCAAGTTCTGCAAGCCATTCTGTTTGATAATCGGGTACACGGGCAAACATGGTATGATGGTGGGCACGTTCTACCACATAGTTGGTATCTAACTGTACGTAACCCAAATGGTCAATTACACTGTAAACTGCCTCAATACCAGTTCCAAACTGTGCTTTTTTTGAGAGTCCTGCTGCATGGATAATGATTTTCCGTGCCTGCGATCTGTTCAGTACAATAGCTTCCATCTCACTAATATATTGATCATTTACCGGGCATCAAAAACAGGCTTAATTCTTTTTCCACTTCGATAGGCTTGATATTGCCATTTGACCTGGCCTTCTCCACTTAAGTTCGGAGATCAGTGTGGCTAAAAATATCATTCCACCACCAATCAATAGCCTCGATGTAATTGCTTCACCTAAAATAAAATGTGCCGCAATTGCTCCGAAAATAGGTTCGAAAAGATAAATGATAGACACCCTTTCTGCACTAATGTACTTTTGAGAAATATTCGATATGGTATACATGTAGGCCGTTGAAAATAGTGCGCAAAAAATAATACCAATCCAAAATGTTTCTTGCTGAGGAATCCAGGTAGGGTTTCCCTGAATAAACGTTAATACAAAAGTTAATAAGGTGCAGGTGGCAAACATGGGCACAATGGTAGGAATAATATCACCCGTCATCGATTCCTTTTCGATCTGGATTAAATATATGGCGAAACAAAAAGCACCGGTAATGGTATATAAGTCGCCGGTTCCGATGCTCAATTTATCAGTAACCGATATCACAAAAAGACCAGTTAGCGCTGTGCATGAGGCAATCCATATTTTTAGTGCTGCAGGTTTCCGGTAAATAAAAAGTTTAATCACCGGAATCATTACCACCGTTATACCTGCTACAAATGAACATTGCGATGCTGAAGTATGTGTAATGCCCAGTGTTTGCAGGTAAATACCCAGTACCAGCGGAATAGCCAAACCGGCACCTCTTTTTATAGTGGTGGCATCGAGCTTTTTTACATGTTTCCAAAAAATAACCGATAACACCATCGTGGCAAGTAAAAAGCGGTAGAACAAAAACAGAACAGGCTGGTACTGCCCGATAGCAAGTTTGGTGACAGAAAAGGAAATTCCCCAGAATGCGGTACCCAGGATCAGTAAAATCAGAAAAAGAGTTCTTTTTTCCATTAAGATGCTTTTAGTTGGTTCGTGTCAGCCAATTCTTTTTTCATCAACAGGTCTGTTTGTTCGTCATCACCAAGCCAAAACTTATGTTTGCTGAAAGGCGTAAAGCCATTTTTTTCGTAAAATCGTAAAGCCCTGTAATTTTCTTCCCATACCCCTAGCCATACATAACTGGCTTGCATTTCAATCGCAATATCAATGGCTTTTTGATAAAGTAACTGACCAACTTTTTGACCATAAAATGTTTTCAAAAGGTAAATCCGCTCAATTTCTAGCGCATCAGGATTTAGTTTTTCGGTTTGCGCTTGCCCAATGTTGATCTTTAAATAGCCAACAATTTCCCCATCAAGCAGCGCGAAATAGAACTGAGAATCCTGATTAGTCAGTTCTCCTTTCAGTTTTTCGTCCGAAAACCCCTTTTCGAGGTAATCTTTCATGTTTTCCTCACTATTTACTGCTGCAAAAGCTTCAGAAAATGTTGTCCTCCCAATCTCCTGTAATTTTTTAATATCAGCTGGTGTTACCCTTTCAATGATGATCTGCTCCATGGCACGAATGTAAGAACTCTTTAAATGTAATAAAATGCTATTTTATCATTTATTAATGCCTATTTTGCATTAATGGATCTTCAACGAATCAAGTATTTTTTGGCCCTGGCAGAACAACTTCATTATTGGAAAACGGCAGAAAAGGTAAGTATTACACAGTCGGCACTCACCCGCCAGATTCAGTCGCTCGAAAATGAACTGGGTTTGCAGCTTTTCGAACGTAACAAACGTAATGTGAAGCTCACGCCAGCGGGTAAATTCTTAAAAGAAAAATGGGAAGTAGAGTTAAGTGAACTCGAATATATTCACCAGTTTGCCAAACAACTGCATCTTGGTGAACGCGGAACCATTACCATTGCGCACCCGGATTCCATATCGGCTTCTATCATGCCCGATATTTTGGCTAAGATAACGCAGGCATTTCCTCAGCTTCAAATTAAGTTGGTGCAGGTTTTATACGAAAATCAACTCGATTTTTTAAAAAAATATAAGATTGATTTGGCCATTACCAGAGATATTACCAGTGAGCAGGGGATTAAATCAAAAAAAATATATTCCGATCACCTGGCTTTGGTGGTGCCATTAGAACATTCCTTTACAAAATTTGAGGATTTATCTACAGAAAGCCTTAAAGCGCAAAAGTTTATTCTACCCACTAAGGATGAGGGCAGTAGCTATAGCGAGATCATTCAGGCGCTTTTCAAATCTTACGATTTTGTTCCTGATGTGTTTCTGCATTCTGAATTTGGATCTACGATTATTGCGCTTGTACGGAAAGGATTGGGAATAGCCATTTTACCCGATTCTTATATGCACCATCAAAGTCCGGGCTTACGGTTTATCCCGCTGCCCTTTAAAACCGATTTATTAATTAATTGGCGGGCCGACGATCACAATCCTGTGCTTGGCAATATTCTAAAACTCGTTTTTGGAGATTAAAAAGTTAATCAAAAAAAACTTTTATAGCAGTATATAATTTACATATTTTAAGCAAAAAAAGCATTCAGTTTAAATAACTTTGTTTTTCAATGAAAAGAATCGAGAAATCGATTTAGCTTATCTTAAAACCAAATAACTTAAAATGCTTTTAATTATTCTCAACATTATTTTTTGTATCTCATTTTTGGGTTTTGCTTATGTGAACCTTAATGATAACGATGCTTTTTTATGGGTATCTATCTATTTAAGTGCCGCAATATGCTGCGGATTAGCTGCAGCAGGTAAATTTTATCCTTTTGTTTATCTGTTTTTAACCGCCTTTTACTTAATTTATGCTACAATCCTGTTCTTTGCAAAAGATGGCGTGCGCGATTGGATTACCAAATACAGACGCGAAAGCCTCGTGCAGAGCATGCAAGCCACAAAACCTTACATTGAGCAAACGCGGGAATTCTTTGGTCTGTTAATTATTGCAGGCGCACTATTGATCAACTATTTTGTTTCTGCAGGTATTACCGCATAAGTGCCATTAGATAATTTTATTATGAGAGATGATCATATCAGGGCAGTAAAGGAAATAATAGGGGCTATTGTAAAGAACAATATCAATTTAGTCGCAGAAAAATGGCTGGAAGATTTTATACTAGCTACAGATCAACCGGCACAGTTAGCTAAAGTATTTGTGATGCTGCCACGTAAAACAGGCAAATTACCAATTGCAATTACCGATGATCAGCAAGAAGCACTCCAAGCGGCAGGCTTTAGCTACATCCGTAACTGGACGATTGACAGACTTGCCCGAGTGTGGTTACTGGCAGGTTTTGATCAGGGAGATAAAGAACTGTTCTTTTCAACTATCAACCGTTTATTTCTGTCAGCAGAGGTGAATGAAGCTGTTGCTTTGTATTCGGCACTCCCATTTTTGTCCCACCCCGAAATCTGGGAAAAACGTTGTGCAGAAGGAATCAGGAGCAATATTGGTTCTGTGCTCGAAGCCATTATGGAAAATAATCCATATCCTGCAGCTCACCTGGATGAAGCTGCCTGGAACCAACTGGTGCTAAAAGCTTTTTTTACGGAGAAAAATATCAGCCTTATTGTGGGTTTAGATCAACGAGCCAATCTTCAGCTTGCTTTAACACTGGTAGATTATGCAAAAGAACGCTGGGCTGCCGGCAGGGAGGTACACCCACAGCTGTGGCGCCTGGTTGGTAAATTTACCAATGCCGAAATTTTTGAAACCCTTAAAACCGGTTTGCAGCATTACAACCAGATTGAACAAAGAGCCATTGCACTAGCCATTTCGGAGTCCGGTTACCAGCCGGCAAAAGATTATATTAGTACTTTTCCTGAACTGAAATTGGCTCTGGCCGATGGAAGCTTAAACTGGAATTCATTTAACCCATAAAAATTTAAGATAAAGATATGTGTTGTAGCAGTTCAATACAAAGAGATAAAGCAATGATGGGAGCGCCCGAAGCTTTTGATATCAGTACGGTAAAGGGAATGAAGTTCTTCGATCCACATGTTCACATGACTTCGAGAACAACAGACGATTACCAGGCAATGGCCGATGCAGGAATTGTTGCTTTGATAGAACCCGCATTTTGGTTAGGGCAGCCACGTACCGGATTGGATAGTTTTAGAGATTATTACAGTAGCCTGATCGGGTGGGAGCGCTTCCGTTCTTCTCAGTTTGGCATTAAACATTATTGCACCATTGGCCTTAATTCAAGAGAGGCCAACAATGAAAGCCTGGCTGAACAGGTAATGGAAATACTGCCGCTGTTTGTTTATAAAGAAGGTGTTGTTGGTATCGGCGAAATTGGTTTCGACGATCAGACTGCTGCGGAAGAAAAATATTACCGGCTGCAGCTGGAACTTGCTAAAGAAGCCGGCATGCCCGTACAGGTGCATACGCCACACCGCGATAAGAAAAAAGGTACCCAGCGCAGTATGGACATTGCTTTGGAGCATGGCCTTGATCCTTATCACATCATTATCGATCACAATAATGAGGAGACGGTAAAAGAGGTGTTAGATAGAGGCTTTTGGGCTGCTTTTACCATTTATCCTTTTACCAAAATGGGTAACGAGCGGATGGTAGAAATTGTAAAACAATATGGCGCAGAACGTATTATGGTAAATTCTGCTGCCGATTGGGGCATCAGCGATCCATTAGCGGTACCAAAAACTGCGGCGCTAATGAAAATGCGTGGTTTAAGCGATCAGGATATTGAGCTGGTTACTTACCGCAATGCAATTACAGCCTTTGCGCAGAGCGGACAGCTGGATGAAGCCGATTTTAACGCACAGATAGACCTTACCGAGAAATTTGAAGGAAATACCATCTTACGTGGCGGACAACAACCCAGAACAGATAAATCATCTATCATTATTAGTTAGCATATTGAAAAAAATAATTACCTATCTGCGCATGATGCGCCCTGCTAATATTGTTACTTCAGTAGCCGATATTTTGGCAGGGATTGCTATTTCTGAAGTTTTAAGCAATGGATTTTCCATTCCGTGGTTGTCTATCGCATTTTTGGCCGCATCAACAGCCTGCTTATATGGTGGAGGAATCGTTTTTAACGATGTTTTTGATGCCGATCTGGATAAAATAGAACGTCCGGAACGGGCCATTCCGAGTGGGATAATCAGTTTACAGCATGCAACCATATTAGGAAGTGTATTGCTTTTTGCCGGAATTGCTTTGGCTGCTTTAAATAGTTTAACTTCCGGATTATTGGCGCTCCTGGTGGCTGTTTTTGCTTTGCTTTATAATAAATTTGGCAAACACCATTCTTTTTTCGGACCGTTGAATATGGGCTTATGCCGCGGGTTTAACCTGTTGTTGGGTTTGAGTATTGTACCAGAAATGCTTTATAATCATCACTATCTGGCTATTATTCCAGTTATTTATATTTTCTCCATCACCATGACCAGCCGTGGCGAAGTTCACGGGGGTTACACTAAAAACTTGTATCTGGCCGCCTTCCTGTATGCAATAGTTATCTGTGCAATTGCTTGTTTTGCTTTTGTAAACGATAGGTTCTTGTGGTCGCTGCTATTCCTGGTTCCTTTTACCTTTATGATTTTCAGGCCACTTTTAAAAGCCATAAAAGAGCCTGTTGGTAAAAATATCGGAGGGGCAGTAAAAGCCGGCGTAATTTCACTTATTTTGATGGATGCCGCCTGGGCCGTAACTTTCGATGCCTTGATTTTGGCTTTTATCATTGCAGCTTTACTGCCTTTATCTATATGGCTCTCTAAATTATTCGCGGTTACTTAAACCTCAAACACACATTACCAATTGATATGGAACATTTACATCAATCCTTTACTGTACAATATAACTATAATGTTTTTTTTACTTCATCGCTTTTTTTGCCTGAAAACGAATTATTGAACAGTTTTCTGGTTAACCTGAATCCGGCTGTTGCAGTAAAGAAAATTTTATTTGTAATTGATGAGGGTGTAGCCAATGCACATCAGCATCTTAATACGCAGATTAAGGCATATTTTAACAAATATTCTCAAACGCAGTTAGTTCAGGATATCCTGGTTATCCCGGGAGGAGAACAGGTAAAAAACGATACGAAATATTTTGATCAGGTATTGGAAGCGATCAATATTTATGGCATCGACAGGCATTCATTTGTTGCTGCAATTGGTGGCGGGGCCGTACTCGATATGGTGGGTTACGCAGCTACGGTTGCACACAGGGGTATTAAACACATCAGGATTCCAAGTACTGTGCTTTCGCAAAACGATTCGGGCGTTGGCGTTAAAAACGGGATTAATTATTTCCATAAAAAAAACTTTTTAGGCACTTTTTCGCCACCTGTTGCTGTTTTTAATGATGAAGTTTTTTTAAGCACTTTATCCGATCGCGATTGGCGTTCAGGCATTGCCGAAGCGATTAAAGTGGCGCTGATAAAAGATGCTGAATTTTTTGAGTGGCTCGAAGCGAATGCCATTGCCCTTGCAAACCGGGATACCACAGCCATGAACTACCAGATATGGAAATGCGCAAAACTCCATATAGAACATATCAGGAGTGCCGATCCTTTTGAAAATGGTTCTGCCCGCCCACTGGATTTTGGCCATTGGAGTGCACATAAGCTGGAATACCTGACCAATTTCGAAGTGAGACACGGTGAGGCGGTTGCCATGGGCATTGCCTTAGATACCGTATATTCCAATTTATCGGGCAGGATAAGTGCCGAAGATGCGCAAAGGGTAATCACCCTGATCCGGCAACTTGGTTTCGAATTAACGCACCCCTTGTTAGAGGTTACAGAAGGCAATAGTCCAATTTTGAAAGGACTGGAAGAATTCCGCGAACATCTCGGCGGCGAGTTAACCATTACTTTGCTTACCAGCCTGGGTAGTGGAGAGGAAGTTCACGAAATTGATACTGAAGTTTTAAAACAAGCTGCAGAAATATTAAATAAACAAGCTGTTATTATTCAACATTAAGCTATGAAATTAACTTCCGGACATTTAACCTTCTGCACCAATATTTATGCAGGCGAAAACTGGATGGCGCATTTTGCCATGTTGAAGGCTGGTTTTCCAATTTTGAAAGCACAATTATCGCCGGATGCGCCGATGGGTATCGGTTTGCGCCTTTCCAATCTGGCCAGCATTGAATTGCTGGAAGAAAATCAACTGGAAACATTTAAACAATGGCTTATACAGGAAGGTGGGTATGTTTTTACCATGAACGGATTTCCATACGGCGGTTTTCACCATACCAGGGTTAAAGATCAGGTTCATGCACCCGATTGGACTACGGGAGATCGTGTTGAATATACACTCCGTTTGGCCGAAATCCTTTCACAATTACTTCCTGCTGATATGGATGGTGGCATTTCAACATCGCCATTGAGTTATAAACCCTGGTTTATAACTACTGAAGCCAGAAAAGATGCCACAGCCAGTGCAACTGCAAATATTATAAAGGTGGCCAAGGGTTTATATCATATACAAAGTCAAAGCGGCAAGGTGATCCATTTGGATATTGAACCTGAACCTGATGGTTTTCTTGAATCCGGTCCGGAATTTATCGATTGGTACGAAAATGTGCTTTTACCTGCCGGGAGCGATGAAAGCCTGATCAGAAACCACATCCGTTTGTGTTATGATGTTTGCCATTTCGCAATCGGTTATGAGCCGCATACTGCTATTATCAAAGAATTGCAGGATAAAGGCATTAAGATTGGAAAAATACAGATTAGTGCAGCATTAAAGGCTAAATTGCCGGCATCTGTTTCAGAAAGAACTGCAGTGTTAGATCAACTGAGCCGTTTTGATGAGCCTACTTATCTTCATCAGGTAATCGCCAGAAAAGATGATGGTAATTTAATTCGCTATCCTGACCTTAAAGATGCACTTGCAGCGGGCGAAAATCCAGCAGCAGAGGAGTGGCGCGCGCACTTTCATGTCCCTATTTTTGTTGAAAATATGGGCTTGATCCAATCTACACAATCTGATATTATAGAGGTACTTAACCTGCAAAAAAATAATCCTTTTACTGCTCATTTAGAAGTAGAAACCTATACCTGGGAAGTTTTGCCAACGGCTTTAAAAGCGCCATTGAATGATTCCATCGTCAGAGAACTGGCCTGGGTTAAAAATTTATTATGAGTAAGAATATGCACAAAACCGTCGTTATCGATATCGTAGCCTTATCTGCTTCTGTAATTGGAGCACATACGCCTTTTATTCAGAAATATATAGCTGAGAACCATTTAACAACTATAGAGCCATTATTGCCTGCAGTTACGACGGCAGTGCAATCGAGTTATCTGACGGGTAAATATCCTTCAGAAAATGGCATTGTGGGTAATGGCTGGTATGATCATGCGGATGCTGAAATTAAATTCTGGAAACAGTCTAACAAACTGGTAAACGCTGAAAAAATATGGGATCAGGCTAAAAAAGAAGATCCTGATTTTACCTGTGCCAATATGTTCTGGTGGTACAATATGTATTCAACGGCCGATTTTTCAGTAACGCCGCGCCCAAATTACCTTGCCGATGGCCGTAAATTACCCGATTGTTATTCGCAACCTGCCGAGTTGCGCGACCATTTACAGGCTAAACTGGGGCAGTTTCCTTTGTTTCAGTTCTGGGGGCCGGGAGCCAACATTAAATCAACCAGGTGGATTGCCGATGCAGCAATGGAAACCGAAAAACTCCATAATCCTACACTTACACTGATTTATCTTCCCCATCTGGATTATTGTTTGCAAAAATTCGGACCTGATCTGAACAAAATCAGCAACGAATTGCAGGAAATTGATCAGGTGGTATCAGAGTTGGTGCGTTTTTATGAAGAAAGGGGCGCACGCATTATTTTGCTTTCTGAATATGGTATAGCACCCGTAAATCACCCGATCCACTTAAACCGCTTATTCAGGGAAAATGGATTGATCCAGATCCGCGAAGAACGGGGTTTGGAACTGTTAGACCCGGGGGCTTCGAAAGCTTTTGTAGTGGCCGATCATCAGGTAGCACATGTTTATATCAACGATAAAAGTGTAACCGAACAGGTAAAGGCTTTGTTGAAAAATGCAGCTGGTATTGAATTGGTTTTGGATAAAGAAGAACAGAAAAAACACCACATTAACCACGAACGTTCTGGCGATCTGGTATTGGTGGCTAAAGAAAACAGCTGGTTTACCTATTATTTCTGGTTGGATGATGCTAAAGCACCCGATTATGCAAGGGTTGTTGATATCCACAAAAAACCGGGTTATGACCCTGTAGAAATGTTTATGACCTCTAAATTGAGGGCAGGATACAAACTCTTAAGAAAAAAAGCCGGCTTCCGTTATGTGATGGATGTAATTCCACTCGATGCTACTTTGGTAAAAGGATCGCATGGCGGTATTAATGGAGCTGAAAAGTTTAAACCTGTTCTGGTTACTTCAAAAGCGATTGATAAAACCTTAAAAGCACCGGATGTTTATCAGGTGATTTGGGATAGTTTAACGGTTTAAAAAAGAATGATCGTCCTGCTGATCCGATGGCTATCGAATCAGCAGGACGATCGCATTTAAGACGAATCTTGTTTAGTTTAGGTTCAAATAAATTAATCTTTTTAAGAATCATACCTATAAGATCATTATTATTCCCTTACAAACCTGTAACCGCAACCTTCAAAACAAGGTGGGTTAATTTGGAGCGACTTTGCTGAAACTTTATAGCCGTAAATAAGTGTTTTGTTATAATTTTTATTGGTTACTTCCATTTGTACACTATCCAAAATTTTGTAGGTCAACAATTCCGGAATAGCATCACCCTCAAATTTGCCTGATTTTTCTAAAGTGAGGTATTTAGGCTGGCCGGATACTTTTTGGTATTTTCCGATACTTCCATTACCAGGGTCCTGCATCACCTCAGTTAGTTTCCATTTGCCGTAAACCTCGCCCGGGCCATCGTTATTGCTGCCGTTGTTGTTTTTTTTGCAGGATACAGAAATAATGCACGCAAGAGAGAAGAGAACCAATACTATCTTTTTCATAAAGCTTTAATTTACAGCTTATACGGTGCAACCAACAAAAACGCTACTTAGCTGAATAATTTTCTAAATGCCAGTGGCGAAACCTGTGTTTTGGCCTTGAATAATTTATTAAAAGATTGCGGATGTTCAAAGCCGAGTTCGTAAGCGACTTCACTTACCGACAGCCTGGTGCCAGATAATTTTTCTTTTGCTTTTTCGATCAGTTTCTGGTGGATGTGCTGCTGTGCATTCTGTCCGGTGAGTGAGCGGAGCAGATCGCTTAAATAACTTGGCGAAACATTTAAGTGGTCGGAAAGGTATTGAACTGTTGGCAAACCTTTAAACATGGGCAGTTTATCCTTAAAATAGTCTTCCAACAATTCTTCCAGCTTTTGCAACAGGTCGCTGTTTAATACTTTGCGTGTAATAAACTGGCGTTTGTAAAAGCGGTTGCTGTAATTTAGCAACAGTTCAATCTGCGTAATAATTACATCCTGACTAAAATCGTCGATCCTGCTGTTCAGTTCTTCTTCAATACTTTTAAAAATGGTAATGATGGTATTTTTTTCCTTTACTGATAAGTGCAGGGTCTCATTGGCTGAATACGAAAAGAAACCATAACTTTTGATTTTTTTGGCGATGGGGTATGACAAAAGAAAATCGGGATGAATTAACAAAGTGTATAGTGAACAGACACTTAAGCTTAAATCCTCCTCATGACCAATAATCTGGTTCGGCGCAGCAAATAACAGACCACCCTCATCAAAATCGTAATAACTTTGACCATATTTTAGCCTGCCACCTAATTTAGGTTTGTACGAGATTTTATAAAAATTCAGGATATGCGAATTGGGCTGTCCGTTCATTTCAACCGGATGATCTTCATTGTTGATCAAGCTGATCAGAGGGTGTTTAGGCTGTGTCAGGCCCAACATCCGGTGTGCTTCTGTTAACGAACTGAATTTGTAAGGGCTATTGTCTACCTTTTTCATATTGATGTATACAAATATAACCGATAAGCTGTTGTTTATCGGTGATATAGTTGATTGTACGTTTAATTAACCTTGTGCAGCATTTGATACGGCTTCCCATTCTTCCCAGGTTGATAAGCGCTCTGCATAAGCAGTGCGTACCCATGGTAGGTTATGACTGCCTAAGAAGAAGCGGAGCGGTGGATTTTCAGCATCAACAATTCTAAAAATAGCTTGCGGTGTTGCAGTGGGGTTTCCCCTTTCCAATTGCTGTAACCCTTCAAAAAACTTTGCTTTAAAGTCGGTATATACCTCCAAGCCTTCTGCAAATTTTAATGATTCCTGACTTCCAAATTCTGTGGCATAAGCGCCTGGTTCTATGATGGTTACTTTAATACCAAAAGCTTTAACCTCTGCTGCCAGGCTTTCGTAAATGGCTTCGAAGGCCCATTTCGACGAGCAATAGTAACCGATAACAGGCAGCACCACATGGCCAAGGTTGCTCGAAGTACCTAAAATATGCCCGTAACCCTGCTTGCGTAAAACGGGCAAAGCAGCCTGGATAACGGCCACGGCCCCGAAAACGTTCGTATCGTACATGGCCTTAACCTGATCAATGGTAGCCTCTTCAACAGTACCCACAAGCGAATACCCGGCATTGTTCAAAACAATATCCAATCTTCCAAAATGTTTATGCGCCTGTTGAACAGCTTTTTCTACCTGGTCATAATTGGTTACATCCAGTTCTAATGTCAATACATTTTCTTTGTACCTTTCCTGAAGATCGGCTATACCCGAAAGGTTTCTTGCTGTTGCAGCCACTTTATCGCCACGTTCTAGTGCAGCTGTTGCCCATACGCGTCCAAAGCCACGGGATGAACCTGTAATAAACCAAACTTTATTAGTTGGAGCGGTAGCACTATCCTGATTTTCTTTTTGATGTTCCATAATTTTTCGACTTAAATAAATTGATAACCCAAAGGTGAGAATGGTTCGATGTTATATTGTAGTCTAATTGAGGGCTTTTGTAGCCAAAATGAGAAAGAAAGAGTAGGTTAGCTTGATTTTAAAACAACCAAAATGAGTATAAAACTCAGCATCAGCATAAAAAAGGAAAATTTAAAATAACCGGTAAAAAAAGGGAACTTTTTTTCTTGCGCACCATAATGGATTAAATTTTCCTGAAGTTGTTGTACGTATTTTTCGTTTTCCTGTTGCTCCCGGCTAAGCTGTTTAAAATCTTTAAACTTTTTAAAATCCTGTGATGTTCCCGGCACCAGTATCCAAAGTTTTTGATCAGTTTGCAGGTAGATCACATTTAACAGCAAGGCATTTTTCTTGATGTGGTAGTGCTTCACATTGATGAGGTTATCAGCAACAACAGGACCATTTTCCCATGTAATGTTAATGCGGTGATACGCGTTGTAGATAAAAAGTATACCAACGGCTATTGCTATGGGCAGGATAATTTCTTTGGTTAGGATGGCATCTACAATTTTGGGATAGGGGAGTGAATCGTAAGGATCAAGTTCTCCAATCAGCATAACCAGCATTAAAATATTAATCAGGTTGAAAACAAGACCAACTATAAAATAAGCTTGTTTTAAATCAGCACATTTTAGGTGGACTGGAAACATTTTCTGACCAAGGCCATAGGCTTCGGGTAGTACATTGGGGAAATTATTAACTTTCTGCTGAAATTTTTTATTCCGGTAACGAATAACCATGCCCAATACCACGATGCAGAGAAACGTGATTCCGATAATAAGGTAAATGGTATATTGTGAATTCAAATGTCTAAAAGAGATTTAGATCTTAATACTTCAAACTTTTGTAAAAGACAAACACACAGGCATAAATGTTTTTTTGGTTCTTGCTTTTTGGTTGTTTAAATTATTTTAAAATAAATGTAACTATTGAAAGGGGAATTTTTTCTACCTATATTATATGAAACCAAAGCAATACGGGCAGTTTTTGAAAATGGAGATCCTTAGAATCCGAAGTAATCTTTCACACTAGTGATTCTTGCTGCAAAGGTTACTTCCCAAAATTCGGGACAAATTATCATTACTCAAAAATTACAGATTGCCTGAGATTCCATCATCCATTTTACATTTTAACATCTCCCATCATTTTATGTACTTTTCTCCTGTACGACCAATAAAATACGATCGGATACACAAAAAGGTTAAATAAGGTATTCGTAATTAACCCACCAATAACCACAATGGCCAATGGTTTGGATGCTTCGGAACCGATTCCGGTAGAAAGTGCTGCGGGCATTAAACCGATGGCGGCCATTAAGGCGGTCATTAGTACAGGCCTGAACCTGCTGGCAATCCCATCGCGCATGGCATCGGTAAAAGTCCAGGTGGCGTGGTGTTTCAATTCGGTAATGTTGGTTTTGAAACGTGTAATCAGAATCACACCGTTTTGCACACAGATACCGAATAATGCGATAAACCCTATTCCTGCAGAAATATTAAAGTTTACACCTGCGGCCAACAGGGCCAAAATGCCACCGATCATGGCGAAAGGAACATTGTTGAGTACCAATAATGCATCCCTAAAATTACCGAAAAGCACAAAGAGGATAAAAAATATCAGCAATAAACTTACCGGAACAGCCTGCGATAACCTAGCGATGGCCCTTTGCTGGTTTTCGAAATCACCGGCCCACTCGAGCTGATAACCCTGTGGCAATTTGATTTTTACATTTACCTTTTGTTGTGCTTCTGCAATTACGCTGCCCATATCTCTGCCGCGGATCGAGAATTTGATAGCCCCGTAACGTTTGTGTTTATCGCGGTAAATCATACTTGGCCCGGTAATTTTTCGGATGCCCGATATTTCGCCCAATTGTACATTTGAACCTGATAAGGTAGGCACGCGTAATTTACTGATCGAGCTTTCATCATTCCTGAAATCTTCGGGATAACGGATAATGAGATCGAATTTCCGCTCTCCTTCATAAATCTGCGTAGCGGCCTTTCCACCAATGGCCATTTCGATTACCGCATTGGCATCTGCAGTGCTTACCCCATAAAGCGCCATTTTTTTCTGGTCGAGGTTAATTTGCAGTTCTGGCTGTCCAAGATTTCGTAAAATCCCCAGATCTTCAATGCCATTAACCGTTTTTAAAATATTTTCTATTTTTTCTTCCTCCTGTTCAATGTATTCAAAGTTTTCGCCAAATAGTTTTACAACGATCGAACCTTTTACACCTGAAACGGCTTCTTCCACATTATCTGAAATAGGTTGCGAAAAATTAAGACTGATGCCGGGAAAACTCTTTAGTTTTTCCTGCATGCGCTCGATCAGCTGTTCTTTGGTCTGTTTTCGTTTCCATTCTTTCCGCGGGTAAATGTCCACATGAAACTCCATGTTGTAAAAGCCTGTAGCATCCGTTCCGTCATTTGGCCTGCCGGTTTGCGACATCACCTGTTTAACCTCTTCGAAACTTAAAAAGATCTTCCTCATCTCGTTCGAAAGCTTTTTGGTTTCATCTAAAGAAATACTTAGAGGGCCGGTAGCACGCACATAAATAGAGCCTTCATCTAAACTGGGCAGGAACTCGGTACCCAAAAATTTAAAGCTGAAAGCGCCCAACAGGAGTACAATAATGAAAATACTAAAAACGAGTTTCTTTTTTTTGAAACATACATCATAAAATTTAAGTGTTGCTTTGGTAATCCATTCTAAAAAAATGTTGTGTTTCTCTTTAACCTCTTTTTTTAAGAGTACGCTGGCCATGGCGGGTACGAGCGTAAAGGTTAAGATCAAAGCACCCAATAAGGCAAAACTTAAAGTCCAGGCCAGGGGAGAAAACATTTTACCTTCCACTTTCTCAAAGGTGAAAATGGGGAGCAGGCCGGTAATAATGATCAGTTTGGCAAATAAAATGCCTTTTCCGTTTTCGAGGCAGGCCTTTTTAATAAAACCGAGTTTGCTCATTTTGTTAAACTTTTCCATGCCCAGTTTTTTTGCTTTTGCATCTAATACGACGAAAATCCCTTCAACCATGACCACAGCACCGTCTATAATGATCCCAAAGTCGATTGCTCCCATGGATAGCAGATTGGCCGGCATACCCTTTAATTTGAGACAGATAAAAGCAAAAAGTAAGGCTAACGGTATAATGATCGAAACGATTAAAGTAGTGCGCCAATCGGCCATAAAAAGGAAAACGATCAGGGTTACAAACAAAATTCCCTCGAGCATATTACCCATTACGGTATGTACGGAGTAATTCACGAGGTATTCGCGATCATAAAAGGGCTTGATTTTTACATCATCAGGCAAAATAGTGCTGTTTATGGTATTGATCTTATCTTTCAATCTCGCAATTACCTCGCTGGGATTACCGCCTTTTCTCATCACGATAATGCCTTCTACGACGTCCGGATCCTTATCGCGGCCAACCTGACCTAAGCGTGGCAAGGCCGATTCAGCCACATCCGCAATGGTTTTAACATAAACGGGCGTGCCATTGATATTATCGACCACTACATTCCTGATTTCATCGATGTTGTTCAGTACACCAATACCACGTACCACATAAGCCTGACCGCTCTGCACAATGACATCGCCACCTACGTTGATGTTGCTTTTTGATACCGCCTCAAAAAGTTCGGTTGCACTAACACCATACTGGATGGCCTTTTGCGGATCCACCGTGATTTGATAGGTTTTCACTTCTCCACCAAAACTTACCACATCGGCAATGCCTGAAACGGATAAAAGCTCGCGCTGGATGACCCAATCCTGCAGGGTTTTTAACTCACGGACGGATTTTTTATCGCTGGTTAAAGTATAACGAAAAATTTCTCCCGTTGGTCCGTAAGGTGGCTGTACCTCTGGCTGGATGCCTTCAGGCAAGTCGGCCTCGTCAAGATGATTGTTTACCTGTACACGTGCCTCCGCATAATCTACATCATCTTCGAAACTTACTTTTACAATGGATAAGCCGAATAGGGAAGAAGAACGGATGCTTGTCCTTTTTTCGGTAGGGTTCATGGCAATTTCCAGTGGCCTGCTCACAAACTTTTCCACTTCTTCAGCGCTTCGGCCGGGCCATTGGGTAATGATGGTGATATTGGTATTGGTTACATCGGGGAAGGCATCGATAGTGGTATGCCTGAAGCTTAAATAACCAGCCAGGATTAAGATAAAAGTGGCAAAAAAGATGAAATATTTATTCTTCAGTGCAAAGCCGATAATGCTTTTTATGAATTTATTCATTTTTAAATCTAGGGGTAAAAATTATTGTGTTTTCAGGCTTTCGAACAAGAAAACCTGTTTAGAGGCAATAATGTGGTCGCCGGCCTGTACGCCTTTGCTGATGTAAGTTTTATCTGCCGTTTTGCGCCCGATTTTGATCTCCTGGATCCTCACTTTATGGTCTTGGTTCAGAACGAGTACATAATTTTTATTTTCATCGAAAATTACTGCCCTTGAGTTTAATACCGGGAGATCGATAGCCGAATTTGCCGAAACTTTAACCGTTCCGAGCATACCTGGTTTTAATAAAAATCCAGGATTTGGGATCACGACCCTCGCATTCATTACTTTGCTATCCTGATCTACCTGATTATATAATTTCTCTATTTTTCCTTTAAAAACTTTATCGGGATAGGATAAGGTAGATAAACTGACTTCATCGCCAGCTTTAACACGCGAAATATCCGATTCGTAAATATTGATCATGGCCCAAACGTTAGAGAGATCGGCAATGGTGAAAAGGCTTTTGTCGTTATCGCCTCTTAACTGCATATTCTGGGTGACATTTTTTTCGATCACAAAACCACTGATCGGAGATTTGATTGCATATAATCCCGTACTGCTGCCTCCATTAAGTTTTAATACCGAACTGGCTCTTTTTGCTTCTGCTTTTTTGATCTGATAGTCATTTTTTGCTTCTTCCAGTTCTTTTGCAGATGATAAACCACTCTCGAAAAGCTGTTCGGCCTGTTTTACTGATCGTTCTGCATTTTTAAGTTCTGCGTTGGCGGCAATCACTTCCTTGTCAAAGCCTGCCATTTCTGAACTGGTGAGGGTTGCCAGTATTTGCCCGCTCGAAACCTGATCGCCTAAGCGTACGCCAACGCGGTTTACCGTTCCACTTACCATAGGGAAAAGTTCTGATCTACGCTCCTCATTTGCGGCAATTTTAGCCGAAAATATTAACTCGGTTTTACTATTGGCCTGCTGCACCGTATCAATTAGCAAGCGATTGATCAGGGAATCGGTGATGGCGAATTTATTGCTTGGAGCGGCTGTTTTATGCTCGTTACAGGCAAAGAATAAACTGATTGCGATAATGAGTACAGTGTTTTTATAGAGATTTTGCATGAGATTGATTTAAAAAATATTAGAACCAGTTACATAATTGAGTTCAGCCCGTGTGCTCATTCTTTCGAACTGGAGCTTATTGAGTTGAAGCGTATTTTCCTTATAGGCATCATAGAGATCCAAAAATTCAATCAGACTAATATTTCTTGCCTTGAAGTTTTTGATGAGGGCAGAAATGAGCGTATTAAAATCGTTTGTGAATGCAGGATCGATTTCTGAATACAATTTTTCGTTACGCAAAGCAGTTTTGTAAGTATTAAATACTTCATTTTCAAGCAGGGTTTCCTGTTTTCTAATAGTTACATCTGCTGCAGCTAACCCGATCTGTGCTTTTTTAATTTCACCCTGGTTTCTGGAGAAAAGCGGAATGGGGATTTTGATGCCTAAACCGGTATATTTTTCGGGATAATTCCCTTTTAAGTCGTAGCTAAGGCCAACTTCTATATCAGGGATGGCCATTGCTTTTTGAAGTTTTAAATTGCGTTCGTTGTAAAGCAGGTCGGTTTTGGCTAGTTTAAGGTCGGCGCGATTGGCCCTGGCTGAATCAAGCAATGAATGATAAGGAATCTTATCCAGTGAAGGGGATTTGAGATCTGTTTGATCCAAAACTAAATCTATAGAAGTCGCTGCGTTAAGCCCGCAGAGCAATTTTAAATCTTTATAATTGTCTTCTAATTCGTTCAATAAGCCAGCTTGTTCAGCTTTGAGGTTGATTAAGAGTGATTTAATCCTGATCATATCCTTTGCGGCAACATTGCCCATTTTTAACTGGAGATCGTAAGCTTTCAACAACTGATCGGTAGAGCTGATTTGTTCCTGATACACTTTAACCGATTGTGCGGAGAAATAGGTTTTATAAAAAGTGTTGACCAGTTCGAATTTTAATGTTCGCATCAGATCGAAATATTCATATTCGGCTCGCTTAACCCCGGTTTGGGCCAGTTTGATATTTTTATTACGCTTGCCTGCCAGTTTAAATAACTGCGAAATTGATCCGGCATATTGTCCGTGAGCATAAGAAGTTTGCAGGAACTTTTTGGTTTCGTGGTTGTAAAAAAGATTTTCGTATTCAAGTGTGGGGTTCTCGAACAGTTTGGCCGTGATGATTTCTGCTTTTGCCTTATCAACATCGTAATTACTGGCCAGGAGGTCGAAATTGTTTTTTAAAAAGAGGCTTTCGGCCTGGCTCAGGTTTAAGCTTAACATATCGCTTTGTGCGAAAGTTGCCCTGGCCGTTAAAACCAAAAAGAAAATGAGCAGCGTACCTATTCTTATCATGCAGCAAAACTATCCTTGCCGAATTAAAGGGGGATTAAATGCGAATTAAAAGGGGATTAAAGTTGGGGTTGACCACTTTCTCAAGTACACGTCATTTCGAGCGGAGTGTAACGCAAGTCGAGAACGAGAAGGCTCTGCGAAGCAAAATCTATCAAGATAGATCTCTCCATTCCACTACGTTCCAGTCGAGATGACGACTCTAGGGAAATCATGTTTGCGCTCGTTTCCAAACGAGCGCATAAATAGTTGCACGATTTTATCGTTGTAAACGATATGCTATTCAACGCTTGTTAGAAACGAGCGTTAGCGAAATGAATGTAATTAATCGCTAAAGTTTTGCCAACCTCACTGTAAAAGTGCAGCCGCCTGGTTCTGGGTTATTAATGGTTATCTCGCCTTTAAGCAGATCAATGATTTTCTGGGCCATGTAAAGTCCCATGCCTTCGCCATAATGGCCCTGTTCTTTTGCCCGGGTGTAAAAAGGTTTAAAAATATTCTCTTGTTCATCGGTTGAAATACCTGATCCACTATCGGTAATGTGGATGAGGAAATCATTTTCACCGGTTTCTATAAGAATATTTACCTCCTGATTATTGGAAAATTTAAAGGCATTTGAAATGATATTATCCAAGGCAATCTGTAATAAAATGGCATTCGCTAATATTTCAGGTTGTGTCTCAATTGGGGCTTGATAAATGATTTTGACATCGAGGTTTTTCTGCGATTTCCATTCGTTTTGGATTTTGAAAAGTAAATCATTCAGTCTGATTGGAACAAGCTGCGAATTGATCAGGTCGAGGTCCATTTTTGCCAGGGCCACTAATCCGGTAATGATACGTTCCATTTTTTCGGCATCCTCGAGCATCGAAGCAATCACTTTTTGATAAGCCGCCAGGTCCCTTTCTTTAGATAGGGCGAGTTCGGCGGTCATCATGATACGCGTTACGGGTGTCCGAAGTTCGTGCGAGGCATTGGCTATAAAGGTTTTTTGCAAAATAAAAGCTTGCTCAAGCTCTTCCATCAAGTGGTTAAAACTTTGGGCAATAAGGTTAATTTCATCTTTATTGTGATTTTCCTCTACCCTGAACTCCATGTTTTGCGAGCTGGTCTGTTTTACTTCGAGCATGAATTTTTGCAGAGGCTTCAGCATTTTCTGAGCAATCCACCTGCTTAACAGCAATACGATAAGCGAAATAAGGATGAAGATAAAAATCATGATCTTCAACAATCTGTCGAGTCTGTTGTGTGAGCCCTGGTCATTGGCCGAAGCAAGGATTACAAAATCGCCCTGATTATCTTTATAATAAATACCTACAACCTGCCGCTGACCATCGGTATATTTTAAGCGGCCTTTCTGGCGTACCTGGTCGATAGTGGCTGGGGTCCAGTATTGTGCGGTATCGCCGATGAAAGTGGCCTTGTTCTTTTTATCGTAAACGCGAATTACTTCGCTATTTAACTTTTGAAGGTATTTATGGCGTACAGTGTTTAACGCATCCCGACTGATTTCATCAGCTTCGAGGTACAGTTTAGCAGTAACCATAGTACGGTCGGTTAGGCGTTCGAAGAAATCGGCCTCTAAAAATTTCATAAAAGTAAAATATATGGTACAGAGCACCACGAAGAGCATTGAAGTGCTGATCAGCGTGAAATACAGTGCTATGCGGTCCTTTATTTTCATTTATTTCATGATATAGCCCATATTGATCTTGGTATGGATAAGTTTCCGTTCGAAATCCTTTTCGATCTTTTTTCTCAGGAAATTGATATATACATCAATTACATTGGTTCCGGTTTCGAAGCTGATGTCCCAAGCTTGCTCTGCTATAAATTGCCTTGAAAGTAAACGGTTTGGGTTGCGCATAAAAAGTTCGAGCAGGATAAATTCTTTGGCGCTTAATTCAATTGTTTTACCGCCGCGGCTTACTTCTTTGCTATCGGTATTAAGTACAAGGTCTTCGAAATATAGTTTATGGTCTGTTTTGGTTTCAATAGGCGGCTGCCTGCGCAAAAGTGCTGCCACTCTGGCCAAAAGTTCTTTCAGGTGAAAAGGTTTTACGAGATAATCATCAGCACCGGCTTCTAAACCGGTAACTTTATCATCAATGGTACCCATGGCAGTAAGCATGAGAATTGGTGTTTGCACCATATTTTCCCTAAGGTGTTTACAAAGCTGGATACCATTGAGGCCGGGCATCATTACATCAATAATCAGGAGATTAAGGTTTTCGCTCAGGAAAAGATCCAGTGCATCAATTCCATTGGCAACGGTAAGTACCTGATAATCTTTTTCTTCGAGTGCCAACTTTAACAATTCGGCAATTTTAGGGTCGTCTTCAGCTATTCCAATCTTTAGCATCCTACAAAAATAACCATCTCATCTTAAAACGAGATTAAAATGGATTGCCTTTCTGTTAAATCTAAATTTTCACCAGCCGAAACCAGTAAGATTTGTCAATCAAGCTTATTATATTTGAATAAAAACAGTTTCATGTTCGAAACATTTGATCAGACCAATTTTCATCAGCTATGCGATTTTGTGGGTGGCAGGGATACAGATTTACAGAAAATTTTAGATCGGTATGGCTATCCGCCCTTTTGGTCGAGGCCAAATACCTTCGAATCATTGGTGCACATTATTCTGGAACAACAGGTGTCTTTGGCTTCGGCATTGGCTACGCTGAATAAACTGAAAGAAAAAATAGGAGGGGTTACACCGGGGCGATTGTTATTGCTTACTGGTCAGGAATTAAGGGACTGCTATTTCAGTCGGCAAAAAACAGTTTATGTCCGGCATTTGGCTGAAAGCCTGGTCAGTGGAGTTTTATCGCTGAGTGAAATGGAAACTATGGATGATCTTGCTGTCAGAAATCAGCTCAAAACCATTAAAGGCATCGGAGATTGGACGGTAGATATTTACCTGATTTTTATGCTGCACCATACAGATGTTTTTCCAATAGGCGATTTGGCTGCGGTAAATTCATTAAAGAAAATAAAAGGTTTGGCGACTAGCGTAGGTAAAGAAGAAGTATTGGTAGTGGCAGATCAGTTTAAGCCTTACCGCACCATTGCTGTAATGCTGCTATGGCATGCTTATTTGGAGGAAAGGAAGAAAAAGTAACGCCATGGTCTGTGTCCGTACAGACCATTTAAGTTGTTGTCATTCTGAGTGCAACGAAGAATCTGCAAGCGATAGAAAACAGAACCCAAAACAGGTCGATAATGAGAAAGATTCTTCACTGCGTTCAGAATGACAGAAAGGAGAGAGACTTATTACAACAAAGCCCTATCCAGGTGTACGTAACCACCATCAACATGGATCAACTGGCCGGTGGTATGGCTCGATTTATCTGATAACAAAAATACAGCGGTATTGGCGATTTCATCCACAGTAGTCATCCGGCTTTCGAATGGAATTTTATCGTTAATGCTTTTCAGTTTTTCATCACGGTTCTCAAAAGTATTGATCCATTTCTCATATAAAGGTGTCCAGGCTTCGGCTACGATGATGGCATTTACACGGATGCTGTATGGCAATAATTCTACCGCCCACTCGCGGGTTAAAGCATTTCTGGCACCGTTTGATGCTGCATAACCAGATGTTCCACCTTGTCCGGTTTCTGCAGTTTTGCTGCCAATATTTAAAATTGATCCTTTGTTTTCTTTTAGTGCAGGCAGCGCATATTTTGCCAAAAGATAATAATGCACCACGTTTTTATGTAGCGATTCTATAAAGCCTTCATAAGTGCCACTTTCGAGGCCTACGCCATCGTTAACACCAGCATTGTTTACTAAGCCATCAATTCTGCCATACTTATTCAGTATCGCATCAATAATGTTTTTGCAGTGATCAGGAACAGTGAGCTCTGCTGTAAAATAATCAGCTTTTAGACCTAAATCTGTTATTTCCTGAAGCATTTTTACATTATCGTTTTCACTACGGCCAATAATAATGGGGAAAGCATTTTCAATAGCCAATGCCTTAACAATTGCCGCACCAATGCCTTTTGCACCGCCACTCACCAGTATTATTTTTCCGTCTAAATTTAAATTCATATTCGGTTATGTTTTTATTTTTATTTAAGCAAAGTGCCAGGCGTCCAGGGAATAGAGAGGGACATTGTCTGTGTAGATTTCTCCATTCCGTTTCACTCTAGTCGAAATGACGGTTTTTATTCGGAAACTCTCCATATCACATCTTCCATCTTACGTCATCCACCCTCTATAGGCTTACCCCTCTTTTCCAGGGGATAAAATCATCCTGGTTAAGCTGTACCGCCTTTGGTGTTTCTTCGCCACTAGCTACTTTAATACAGTATTCCAATATATCTTCGCCCATTTCGTTAATGGTTTTTTCGCCATTGATTACTGGTCCGGTATCAATATCGATAATATCACTCATGCGTTTAGCCAGGATTGAATTGGTGGCTACTTTAATGGTTGGACAAACCGGATTTCCTGTTGGTGTGCCTAAACCTGTGGTGAATAAAATTAAGGTTGCTCCGGCGGCGGCTTTACCTGTAGTCGCTTCAACATCATTTCCTGGTGTACATACCAAACTTAAGCCGGGTTTAGTGGCCGGTTCGGTATAATCTAAAACATCTACAACAGGAGAGGAGCCGGCTTTACGCGCAGCGCCTGCTGATTTTATAGCATCAGTAATTAAACCATCTTTAATGTTACCTGGCGAAGGATTCATGTAAAATCCGGAACCAACTTTATGCGCCAGATCATCATACTCTGTCATTAAGCGGATAAACTTTTCAGCAGTTGACTGATCAACAGATCTATCGATCATTTCCTGCTCCACGCCACAAAGTTCCGGGAACTCAGCCAATAAAACCTTTGCCCCCAATGCTACCAATAAATCGGCACAGTAACCCACCGCAGGGTTTGCTGAAATGCCACTAAAGCCATCGCTACCACCACATTTCACACCCACACACATTTTGCTCAACGGAGCTGCTGCACGACTTTGTTTATTAATGAACATCAATCCTTCAAAAGTATTTCGGATTGCATTTTGGATCAGTTGTTCTTCGCTTTGTGTCTTTTGCTGTTCGAAAATTAAAAGTGGTTTATCAAAATCAGGATCGAGTGCAAACAGGTCGCGTTTAAAATCTTCTACCTGCAAATGCTGGCAGCCCAAACTTAAAACGGTTACACCGGCCACGTTGGGGTGATGGGCATAAGCCGCCAATAATTTGCTTAACGTATCCGAATCCTGTCGTGTTCCGCCACAGCCGCCATTATGAGTCAGGAATTTAATTCCATCTACGTTTTTAAAAGTACGGCTGGTCTGATCTACTTTAGGCTCAAAACTAATGTTGTTTATGTCTTCTCCTTGTTCAAAGGCCTGAACCAATTTGTGGGTATAAGATTTATATTTATCATCTACAGCATAACCCAATTCACTATAAAGCGACTCTTTAATAATATCCAGATTTCTGTTTTCGCAAAATACAGTTGGGATAAACAACCAATAGTTTGCGGTACCTACTGCACCATTTTTGCGGTGGTAGCCATTAAAACTGCGGTTGGCATATTTACTCACATCAGGTGCTTCCCATTTGAAATTAACATTGCGATAAGCAAATGGCTCTGCGGCATGTTTTGTATTATCAATACTCATCCGCATGCCCGCTTTCACCTCAAACTGTACCTTTCCAACCAAAACGCCATACATCATTACTTCTTCACCGGTTTTCATATCCTGCATAAAAAATTTATGCTTGGCTGGGATTTCATCAACAGTAGCGTAAGTATTTCCCTCGTGCAGTATTGGAGTGCCTGCTGGTAAATCCTGTAACGCAACTAAAACGTTATCGGCTTTATTAATCTGGATGACTAATTTTTTCATTGTCAATTTATACTTCTAAACTTAATTCTTTTTCGATATGATTGGGTTTCCATCCTTTCCAGCCAAAGTAGAAGACCACTAAAAAGCATAAAAAAGGAACCAGGTACCCATATTGGATATTGTGAGTAGCATCTGATATCAGGCCTAACACTGGAGGTAAAAATGCACCCCCAACAATAGACATTACAATTAATGACGACCCTAGTTTTGTGTCTTTACCCAAACCTGCTATACCCAGCGAGAATATGGTTGGGAACATGATCGACATAAAAAAGGCGACACCGATTAACGCATAAATGGTAACCATTCCACTTGCAAAAATAGATACAAGGGTAAGTACAGCACTGATTAATGCATACAGCATCAATAGTTTATGAGCAGCTACGTATCTCATAAAAAAAGTTCCAGCGAACCGGCCAACCATAAAAGCTAAACCTGCAGCGCCTGAATACCATGATGCCTGATCCTGGCTGATATTTGCTGATGAGGTGACGAAACTGATAAATAAACTCAATACGCAAACCTGTGCACCTACGTAAAAAAACTGCCCGATAATTGCCCAGCGCAAATGGCTATGGCTCAACACATGCCCAAAACTGCTTTTCTCATTGGCATTTTCTTCTTCCTTAATATCAGGCAGTTTGGTGAAAATAAATAAAATAGCAACTACAATAATCAGAATACCCAAAATTAGATAAGGTGCTTTTACGGTCGAGGCCTCTTCGAGCATATAAGCCTGTTTTTCTAAAGGCAACATCTTCGCTAATTGAACATCGGTATATTTTACTTCGGTAAAAATAAGTTTACCACCAAGTATTGGCGCTAAAAATGCGGCTAAACCATTAAAAGACTGTGAAAAATTTAAACGCTGTGTAGCTGTTTCCGGTGGTCCTAGTACGGTAACATAAGGATTTGCCGCTGTTTCCAGAAAGGTTAAACCACAGGCAATGATAAAAAGTGCACCTAAGAAAAATATATACTGTGCAGTATTGGCTGCAGGTATAAATAATAAACAGCCGATGGCGAACAAAACAAGGCCTAATATAATACCGCTTTTATACCCATACTTGCGCATAATGTAGCCTGCGGGTAGAGCCAATAAGAAATAAGCAATAAAAACCGAAGAGTCAACCAGGGTAGATTCGAAAACGTTTAGCTGAAAAGCTTTGCGTAAATGCGGAATTAATACAGGATCAAGATTGTGGACAAAGCCCCAGAAGAAAAAGAGGCTGGTGACTAAAATTAACGGAAATAAATATCCCTTACCATTTGTTGGTGTATCGGATACCTGAAAGTTCGTTGATGGAGTGTGGCTCATGTTTATTTGGTTATAAATGGTTTAAGCAGCTTCTGCTAAAATAAAAATAGTTAAACTTCTGGCATAATAAGCAGCAATTACCAATGTTTGTTCGATATCGGCTGTTTTAGATGACCAGATAGCCCAGTAGCCATACCTGGGTATTTTAATGCTGGTATTATCATCTGAAATAGATGGCAAATAATCCAGCTTCATAAAATGTTTTTGGTTACTTGTCGCTTTACAAATTAAACCCTTAAATGCTAATAAAAATTTAACTTTATGATCTAATTATTAAATGATATTGGCTCAATTTTTTACATTGCAAAATAATTTTGCATATTAGATTGATTTTTTTAAGATTTTATGAAACCGCATTTACTTAATGTATCTACCAATTCAGTAGATTCTTTTAGCGCCCGAAGAGATGTTTTGCCCGATATCAACAACCGTTGGCATTACCATTCTGCATTAGAATTAATCTACGTTAAAAAAGGCAGAGGTACGCAGTTTATTGGCGATAGCATTAAAAATTTTAAAGATGGCGATGTGGTTTTGCTAGGGAGCAATTTACCTCATTACTGGCGTTTCGACCCTGAATTTTTTGATGAAAAAGCCTGTGAACCGGTTGATGTTTATGTGATTCATTTTAAGGAAGATTTTTTGGGTAGAGATTTTCTCCATCTTCCCGAAAATCAGGAGCTTAAAAAAGTTTTACTTCAATCAACACAGGGAATTCAGTTACAAGGAATTTCGAAAGAAAAAATTGCCGGTTTAATGCCGCAGATTATTGAGGCAACAGGTACGATGCGAATTATAAAAATACTTGAGGTATTAACAGAAATAGCCAATTGCGAAGAAAAAGGCACATTGGTTTCTCTGGGTTTTAAACCAAACTTTTTGGAGAACGAAAAAGATAGAATCCAATCTATTTATAACTATACCATTAGCAATTACAAGAATAAAATAGAACTCAAGGAAATTGCTGCTGTAGCCAAAATAAGCCCAAATTCATTCTGTAAATTCTTTAAAACCAAAAGTAGAAAAACATATACACAATTTCTGAATGAAATTAGAGTAGGGCAAGCCTGTAAATTATTGATCGAAAATGATCTAACTGTGAAAGAAATTTGCTACGATTGTGGATTTTACAATTTTACCAGTTTCCACAAATACTTTAGGGAAATAACGGGTAAAACTCCATTGAAATATCAGCAGGCTTTTTCTAAACAATAATTACCATTATTAATGGTAGATTATAGGTTTATCGTTTGTATTCCAACTGAATATTTATGAGCAATAGCTCCAATCCTAAACCGGAAAAAAGGGCGAAAAGATGAACAACGTCCATAATGTCTGATACACCCGGTTCCAAACATAAATTTAAAAGATAGCCTGTTTTTGGCTTGTCAACGCTATTTTTTATATCTCCGCGGTTTTATGGCGCATAGCAATTGCTCCCTAATTAATTAGTGGATAAACAATATGAAAAAAAATCATTTAATACAAGGTTTAGCGCAGGCCAAGTTATAACAACATGGTTTTGCTATGAAAATTTAATGTTTTGACTTGAAAAGAGAGGTTAATTTTGATGACGGGAAAAGAACTGATTAAAATTTTTCGTCATCGCTGGGAATCTGCTCAGCGGAGAAATAACAGTACAACATTGATCCAAAAGAGATAATATAAAATACTGCCGTGATTAAAAGAAATGTGCTCATATATATAGATATTTGGTTAGTGTAATTATAAAGTTAAGTTATCTTAAATACAAGAGGATATTGCAATTTATTTTAGATTAATTATTAACATAGTTGGTTTTCAATGTTGAAAACTATTTATTTAGTTTTTAATTGTGGTGTTGGTTACTCTTCTGTCTATCTCAATCGATATTTACTTAGACTGAAATTTATCGCGGTATTGGGTCGGCGTCATCCCAACTGATTTTCTAAACACTTTTCTAAATGCTTTTGGATCGTTGTAACCTGAATTATAAATTACTTCTGTCATTTGCTGCGCAGTTTGCTCTAAAAGTTTTTTAGCTGCTTCTATACGTGTTTGCTGCAGGTACTCGATAGGGGTAATGCCGATTACCTGTTTAAAGCGGCGCACAATATTTCTCCTGCTTGATGGAATATCTTTGATCATTTCTTCAATAGTAGCCACATCCTGATAATTGCTTTCAATTTTTTCTTGCGCAGAAGCAACAATATCGTCATTGTGGTGACGGATTGGCTGAAAAGTGCTAAAGTATAATTGGTTTACACGGTCCATATCTATAGCGAAAATTTTTGCAACTTTCACCGCCATATCTTTACCGCAATGGATTTGTAAAAGGTGTAACAGTAAATGAAAGGTAGAGGTTGCACCTCCGCTGGTAAATAGTTTGCCATCCTGCGTTACTGTTTTATCGGCCTTTAAATGCACTCTTGGAAAAGCCGTAGAAAAAACTGAGCAGGCATCAACGTGTGTGGTTGCCGCTTTGCCATCCAATAATCCCGACGCAGCCAGTAAAAATGCACCAGTACAAAAAGTTGCGATTTCTGCCCCTGCGTCATGCAGTTTGTTCAACCATGGGATATAACTTTTATTGGCTGAAATACATTCCTTAATATCGTTGGTGGCAAAAGATGGGATCAAAATAAGATCAACATCGTTTGCTTTTTGCAAAGGGATACAGGGATGTTCGCTAAAGTTATAATCTTTATTATCCAGGGTAATTAAACTGATATTAAAAGGCTTTTCAAGTTTATCTTTTGTATAGAAACTATTTACAGTATCAAATACATCTAAAATAGCTGCTACGCTTAATAATCTGAAGTTTTGGGGCATTAAAACACCTACTTGTATCATTTGGTTAAAAATTTAGGTATCGTAAATATATAAAAATTGTCTGAAATGCCCCTTAAGATTGACTTTTACGGCAAGGGTAGGCATCGATATTAAGCCATAACTTTATTCTTATACTAACCACCTGATAAAATAATATGAAAAGTAAACCAACCAGTGGCAGAATGTACGGTATAATTGTATTGTACGAAATGCAAACAGATTTTTTATTGAGGGCTTTAGATGGGATAGACCAAAAAGATGCGCAAAAAAGATTGGATACCAAAGCCAACCACATTGCATGGATTACCGGAAGTATGGTGCAGGGGCGGTATTTTCTGGCTAAATCATTCGATGTTGATCTTCCATCCATCACCGACGAACTTTTTGCCAATAACAAGGGCATTATTGATGATGTAATTTATCCAGCGCTTGCCGATTTTATAAAAGATTGGAAAAACATTTCTCCAAAACTTCAGGAGGCCTTAACCCAGGCTACCGATGAAAAACTGGAAGAAAAACTCAATATACCCGGGATGGAAATTACCCTTTTCGAAATGATCAGTTTCAGCACTTACCGGGATGCGAACTGTATCGGACAAATTGCCCTGTGGCGTAGGTTATTGGGTTATCCAGGAATGAATTATATGTAAGTTATGGAAAAAGTAATTAATGAAGCGAATGAAACCTTATTGGCATTGGAAAACGCTTTCTCAAAATTTGATGCCGCATTGGTGAATAAGGTGCCTTTTGAAGGCAGCTGGACCGCAGGGCAATTGGCTGAACACCTGGTTTTGTCGAATTCGGGCTTTCTACAGGTTATTAATGGTCCTGTTACCGAGACAGATAAACCAGCTGATTTAATGGTAGGGGCCATTAAAAAAGATTTTTTGAATTTCGATGTGAAGTACGATTCGCCTAAAGAAATTTACCCTGAAGACAGGAACTATAACCCGGCGGAATTATTGGATAATTTAAAGCAGATCAGGATGGGGATATCAGAAGCGGCGGGAAACCTGGATTTAACTAAAACCTGTAGTTCTTATGAGCTGCCCGGTTATGGTTTTCTTACCCGTTTGGAAGCTGTTTATTTTGTGATCTATCATACCCGGCGACACATCCACCAATTAAAAAATATTTACAGTGGCTTAAATCCCAATTGATTTTAACTAAATTTATGAGAAACAACAGGCTTGATTTACTCAATCCATACATTGGTAAATGGAAAACAGAAGGGTTAACCCAATCGGGAGAGGTAATTACCGGAACCGATACTTACGAATGGATTGAGGGTGGTTTCTTTTTAATGCACAAAATAGATGTAACGTTTAATAAGAAAAAGATACAATCTTTAGAAATTATTCATTATGATGATATGGAGGATGTTTTCAGGTCGCAATCTTTCGATAATGCAGGGAAAATTGCCATCTCTACACTTAAAATTTATGACGATATCATTTTAATATTTGCAGATACTGAAAGATTTAAAGGGAATTTTAAGGGCAATACCATCGAAGGGTTATGGGAACAGTTTAATGGTAACAGCTGGGAGCCCTGGATGGATATTAAGTTGACGAAAATAGAACATTAACTGAATTTGTCATGCTGAATACAATGAAGAATCTTGAATAAAGTTGCAAGGAGATCGTTAAATAAGGAAAAGATTCTTCGCTGCGCTCAGAATGACAGTCATAAAATACCCTTCGAGACAGTCTTGAATACCCTTCGACTCCGCTCAGGGTGACAAACCGCACTTTAAATACCTCAATAAACAAACAATTAAACCAACCCGAAAGGGATAAAACAACAAAACAATGGCAACACTTAACACGTATTTAAATTTTAACGGGAACACCAAAGAAGCATTCAATTTTTACAAATCAGTTTTTGGTGGCGAATTTTTGGTCGTGCAACGCTATAAAGATTCTCCTGGCTGCGATGGTATGGCCGTGGGCGATCAGGAAAAACTGATGCACATCGCTTTACCCATTGGCGGTAATATTTTAATGGGAACCGATATTACTCATCCGATGCCGCCAGCAACATTCGGGACAGGTATTTCACTATCGGTTGACGCGAATAGTGAAGACGAGGCTAAACACTTATTTGATAGCCTATCTGCAGGTGGTACCGTAACCATGGCCTTAGAAAAAACATTCTGGAATGCACTTTTTGGTATGGCTACCGATAAATTCGGCATCCAATGGATGGTGAATTATGATTATAAGTAGGTGGGAAGTTCAAAGTCCGTAGTCATGAGTCTTAGTCCAAAATTGCCAATAGAATAATGATCAATTACCAATGATTGATCTACCATGAACTATCAACTATAAATAATTAGAATATTAAGAAGTTAAGGATATTAAGGTATTAGTAATTATTATAAGTTATGTGGCTATCCACCATGGACTATCTAACTATTAACCAAACAGGCGTTTTAAAGTTCTGCGTTTATTATCAATTAACCAACGGCCAATTGAACTAATCAATCAATTTTATTATTTTTAAAATACAAACTAAAACTTAACCACTATGAAAATTGCAGTAATTGTTGTACGCGTGCTTCTAGCCGCCATGTATCTTTTTGCTTCTGTAAGTTTTTTCCTTCATTTAATGCCTAAGGAGGCACCAGTAATGTCGGCTGCTCAAAACACATTTATGTCGGGTGTAATGGCATCTGTTTATTTAATGCCCTTAATTAAAGTTACAGAGTTGATAGGTGGGATACTTTTGCTTATTAACCGTACAGCACCTTTGGCTGCACTGGTAATTTTTCCGGTTACACTCAATATTTTCCTGTATCATGCATTTTTAGGTCCGAAAGATTTACCTATGGTTGGTGTGATGCTTATATTTAATTTATTCCTTTTTTATGCTTATCGTGCTAAGTACCTGCCAATCCTTTCAAAGTAAATTTTACCATTTATAAAACTTTCTCATACTTTTTCCCTTTATTTAGTGTTTCGATATAAGGTGTAATTCATTATCTTTAAAAACTAACTAGAAATAAAAAATATGAGAAAGCTACCATTTTTAATGCTGCTCTTTATAGCGGTATCATTTTCTGCCTTTGCACAGAACAAAGATGCTATTGTTGGCAAATGGCTTAATCCATCAGGAGAAGGACAGATTGAAATTTATAAAAAAGGCGAAAAGTTTTATGGAAAACTGGCCTGGATAAAAGAGCCTAACATTAACGGAAAACCTAAATTAGATGTTAAAAACCCTGATGAAAAGCTACAGAAACGTGCTTTGTTAAATCTGGAAATACTGAAAGATTTTAAATATGATGATGGGAAATGGACCGATGGAACAATTTACGATCCAAAAAGCGGTAAAACCTATAGTTGCAACATGACTTTAAAAAGTGCTGATGTATTAAATATCCGCGGATATGTAGGTATTTCACTTTTGGGAAGATCAGAAACTTTTAGACGGGTTAAATAACAACAGATGAAGAAAATTTTATGGTGCCTTTTATTGGCACCTTTTTTTTGCGCCGCGCAGTCGTATTCTATTAAACCTTTAAATGAAAGTGCTAAAACCAGTTTGCGTGGTTTAAGCGTAGTATCCGATCAGGTTACCTGGGTAAGCGGTAGTAACGGTTCAATCGGTAAAACCATTGATGGCGGCAAAACCTGGACCTGGGTAAAACCCAAAGGTTATGAAAAAATCGATTTCAGGGATATCGAAGCTTTTGATGACAAACAGGCCGTTATTGTTGGGATCGCCTCACCCGCTTATATCTTAAAAACTACAGATGGGGGTGAAACCTGGACAGAAAATTATAAAAATGCAGATTCGGCTATATTTTTAGATGGCGTTAGTTTCTGGGATAAAAACAGCGGCATCACCTTCGGCGACCCGATTAATGATAAATTACAATTGCTTAAAACCACCGATGCAGGTAAAACCTGGCAGGATATCTCTTCAAATCTGAAAACCAATTTAACCAAAGGCGAAGCCAGTTTTGCTGCCAGTGGCACAACCATAAAAACATTAGCAGGTGGCAAAACCTGGATTGCAACCGGTGGAACAGTATCCAATATTTATTTCTCACCCGATTACGGCCAAACCTGGCAGGTATTTAAATGTCCCATTTTACAGTGCGAAAACAGTACAGGTCCTTTTTCTATAGATTTTTTGAATGAGAAAACAGGTATAACTGTTGGCGGTAACTACTTAAAAGATAAAGAAAATTCGAATAATGTACTTTTAACCCATGATGGTGGCAAAAACTGGCAAAAACCAAATATACCTGTTTGGGGCTTTCGTTCGGCCGTGGCTTATATCACTGCGAAAACATTAGTTGCTACAGGAACATCAGGTACAGATATTTCAACTGATGGTGGCCAAAATTGGAAGCACATTTCTGATAAAAGCTTTAATGCGGTTCAAAAAGCAAAAAAAGGTAGAGTTGTTGTACTTGCAGGAGACAAGGGAGCGATTTATCAATTGAATGCTGATTAATATTTGGAGTCAAATACGTAACAATTCTAACAATTGTCATTCTAACAGTAAAACAATCATATAAATTTGTTTCTTTGTTAGGAAAACTAAAACTTTAATTTAAAACATACACACACTCGCTCAATGGATTTTTTGCACACGATTTTAGGTGATGATATACAGGCCGGATTATTAATTATTTTAAACCTGATTGTGATTGAGAGTTTGCTCTCGGTTGATAATGCTGCGGTTTTGGCAACCATGGTAATGGATCTGCCAAAATCGCAAAGAGAAAAAGCTTTAAAATATGGTATTATCGGTGCTTATGTTTTCAGGGGTATTTGTTTATTTCTTGCAGCATGGCTAGTTAAAATCTGGTGGTTAAAACCGCTTGGTGGTTTATATTTGTTGTATCTGGCTTTCGATTATTTTAGAAAAAAGAACAGTAAAAAGAATGAGGAAGAAGAGGAAGTAGATAAAAGTAAAAGCTGGATTTATAAATCGACTGTTGGCTTAGTGGGTACTTTTTGGGCTACAGTTGCTTTGGTAGAAGTAATGGATTTAGCCTTCTCTATTGATAATGTTTTTGCGGCAGTGGCTTTTACCGATCATATCTGGTTAATCTATATCGGCGTTTTTATCGGAATTTTGGCCATGCGTTTTGTCGCGCAGGCTTTTGTAAAACTGATGGAAAAATTCACCTTTTTAGAAACGGTGGCCTTTATCGTAATTGGTGTTTTGGGTATTAAACTTACCTCTTCATTATTTACGCATTTTTATCCCGAGTCGCCAATTTCTCATGCCATTGAAGGGGAAAAAACGGATCTTTTCGTGTCTGTTTTTACGGTAGCCATTTTCATTATACCTGTATTAACCTCTCTTTTGTTCAACTATCCAAAAAAACACAAAAGCGATATTGTTATTTCGGAAGAAGCCGAAGAAGTATTAGATAAATCTTGATTTTTGAGGGTTATCTGTCATAAATCTTACAATCAACCGCTTCCAATTATACAATCTATTTTGTAATATCAGGATTTATTAAACAGGGTGCAATGGCTTTTTACAAACATTACTCATTCGATCTTTGGTTAACGTTGATTAAATCTAATCCAACTTACAAGCTGGAACGGGTTCAGTATTTTTTTAGAAATTTTAATGGTAAGCATAAAAGCATTGACGAAATTGCCATTACTTTCCGTCAGGTAGATTTAATGGTAAACGCCATTAATGAAAAAGCCGGAAAAAATGTTGATGCTGAAGAAATGTATTTGATGATCATTAGTATGATCAATGATTACGATTTCGACTTTAGTGATGTAGACCTCAAAGTGCTTGATCATGATATGGAGCAGATCGTATTTAACAATATGCCAAACCTTTATTGTGGTGATTGTTTAGATGTACTGGCCAAGATTAAAGAGTCGGGCAAAAGCTCTACCAATATATTAAGTAATACTGGCTTTATTAAAGGTAAAACCTTAAAAAAAGTAATCGAACATTTGGGTATTGGTCAGTTTATCGATTTTCAGCTTTATTCTGACGAAGTGCGCATGTCGAAACCCAGTAGAGGTTTTTTTCAGTTGATGTTAGATCGCATCGACAGAACAAAACACCCCGAATTATTGTTAACAGATGTCATCCACGTTGGAGATAACCCCCATGCCGATGTTCGGGGGGCAGAAGCAATGGGGATCAATAGTATGCTGATCAATTCCAACAATTTATCTATCTCAAACCTACTCTATGATACCGTATAATTTTTCACTTCATAAAATAGACAATACAGTCGATTTTGGCTTTAGTGCCGACGATTATAGTCGCTTTAAGTTTGGTGACGATCTGGTAGCCAGATCGTTCGGGAAAGACCTGGCCGACGGTTTTATCAGGTACTACCTGGCCGATAATCTAATTACCGGTCAGATTGTGGTCATTTCCAGTCCTTACAGCTTTATCCCTACGGCAACTTTTGCCATGAAAAACTATTTCGTTTGCCAGCTTAACCGCTGGCTGGTCGAAAATGGTGGTTTAGCGGTACAGGAAACCAAAGTGCATAGAACCATTACCTATAAAGAAGATTATGGCGAACTAAGTGCTGCAGAAAGACTTTCGCTGATCGGTAACGATTCGTTTCATATTGATAAGGATTTTCTGGTGGGTAAAATACTTTTGTTTCTGGATGATATCAGGATTACCGGAAGCCATGAGCGCATGATCTTAAAAATGGCAAAAGAATATGGCTTAAAGAACGAAATGCACATGCTTTATTTTGCCGAACTCGTTAATAAGAATATCCATCCCAACGTAGAAAACTTCCTGAATTACCATCAGATCAAATCTATTTTTGACCTGGAAGAAATTATCGATGGCGGAAATTTTTGTTTCAATACCCGTATTGTGAAATACATTTTAAATACTACTTCGAGCAGTTTTACCATCTTTTTAGAACGCAGGAGTACTGACTTTATCAATCAGCTTTACGATCTTTCGTTGGGTAACAATTATCATACGATAGAAGCGTATTCGAAAAACTTACATCTTATAAAAGACTATATCAAAAACAACAATTATAAATTAATTTAAATATGGCTATTAATTTGCAAAAGGGGCAGAGAGAAAATATCGATGCGCCTAAATTTACAATAGGTTTAGGTTGGGATACCAACAGCTCTTCAACAGGTTCTGCATTCGATTTAGATGCTTCGATTTTTATATTAAACGATCAGAAAAAACTAATTTCTGACGAAAACTTTGTATTCTATAATAATTTGGTTTCTCCAGATGGGGCAGTCGAACATACCGGCGATAATTTAACCGGCGATGGCGATGGCGACGATGAGCAGATCAAAATTGATTTAACCAAAGCTGATGCTAAAGTAAATGAAATCTGTATCGTGGTAACCATTCATGATGCTGAAAACAGAAGACAGAATTTTGGTCAGGTGAGAAATTCTTTCATCCGTATTTTTGATGCGGTAACCAATGAGGTGGTCTTGAAATATGAATTAGAAGAAGATTTCTCTATTGAAACAGCTGTAGAATTCGGAAGGATTTACAAACGCGAAGGCAAATGGAAATTTGAGGCCGTTGGCGTAGGTATGAAAGGTGGTTTACAAGATTATTTAAACAAATATCAATAATATTATGGCAATCAATCTTCAAAAAGGACAGCGCATCAGTCTTGAAAAAAGCAATGGCAGCAAACTTCAGAATGTTTGTGTAGGCATTAACTGGGGTGCAATTGAAAAGAAAGGCTTATTCGGCTTCGGATCATCAAAAGAAGCAGTAGATTTAGATGGAAGCTGCGCATTATACAATGAAAACAAGCAACTTTTAGAGGTAGTTTATTTCGGTAACCTTAAATCTAAAAATGGGTCTGTAAAACATAGTGGTGACGATTTAACCGGTGATATGGGTGGTGATGATGGTTTAGATAACGAGATCATCACACTTGATTTTTCACAATTGGATGCTAATGTAAACTATGTTGCCTTTGTATTGAACAGTTTTAGAGGTCACGATTTTGGTACGATTCCTTTTGCTTCGATTCGCATTTATGAAGGAACCACTAAACGCGTAAATGAGGTTTTTGCTAAGTATGATATTGCCAACGGATCTAATTTTGCAGGTCACGTATCAATGGTAATGGGTGTTTTCTATAAGAAAAACGGCGAATGGAAATTTAATGCGATTGGCGAACCAACCAAAGACAGGAAACTGGAAGATACCGTAAAAACTGTAACCCAAAATTATTTATAAGCTGCAAAGCCGATCATATAATCAACTATGGAAAACAACCCAAATCTTCCCCAGGTTCTTACACCGGTTAAGCTGGATAAGGACGGCAATGTTGACCTCGAAAAAATAACGAACGAGGAAACAGCTAAATACCAGGAAATTGGAAAATCGCTCGAACCATCAGACGTAAATTCTATCCTGAATTACGGAAGCGATGCCCAAAACTCGATGGAGAAATACAGTAACGAGTTTTTATCGTCTGTACGTACCTACAATAGTGGCGAAGTTGGTGGTTTAATTAACGAACTGCTAACCGAACTTAATTACATCGATGTTTCTGAATTGGAACAGAGTGGTTTTAAGAGTTTTATCTCTAAAATCCCGTTTTTAAAGAGTTTAGTGGTTGATGTGAAGAAACTTTTTCAGAAGTATGATGTGGTGGTGAATAATATCGATAAAATCACCAACAAAATTAAAGCTGGAAGGTTAAACTCAATTAAAGACAACAGTTCGCTGCAAACCATGTTCGATAGCAATGTTGGTTATATCCACCAGATGGAAGAACTGATTATTGCTGGTCAACTGAAATACAACGAACTGAATATCAAACTGGCCGAAATGGAAGGCAGGCCTGCCGATTACCAGGATTATGAAATTGCCGATTTAAGGGATTTCGTCAGCCGTTTAGATAAGAGACTGGCAGATATGAAGATTGTACGTTTCATTATGTTACAATCTTTAGCACAGATCCGTGTAGTACAGAACAACAATACTTCAATTGCAGAAAAGGCACAATCGATAGTTTCTACAACGATTCCGGTTTGGAAAAACCAGTTGACCATTGCGGTTGCTTTACAAAGGCAAAAAGCCAATGTAGAGATGCAAAAGAAAATTTCAGATACGACCAATACCATTTTGCAGAAAAACGCGGAAATGTTGAAACAGAACAGTATTGATGTAGCTAAAGAAAATGAAAAAACTGTGGTATCTTTGGAAACCCTAAAACGCACCACATCATCATTGATTGAAACGCTTAACGAGGTGAAACAGATTCATGAGGCTGGTGCACAAAGCAGACGTGTGTTAGATGGCGAACTTAAAACTCTGGAAGCAGAGTTGAAAAAGAACGTTACGAGGGTGAATTAAATTAATCTATGGATGAATACCGTTTAAATATTATCAAAAAATCAAGCGCAGAGATCAACCGTTTACAGTTGCTCTCTGTGTTTTTTGATGATGAAGTGATTTATAAAATTTACTTACGGAGCCAGGTTATTCATCAGCTTTTTGCCAATAATGAAGAACTGGAGATCGAAAAGCTCGATCTTTTTCATCTTCAGTTTACCGATAGCGTGATCGAACTGCTCAGAAAGATTAAAAAGAGCAATGAGAAAAATGTGTCGCTCATTTACGATGAGATCGACCTCAATGAAGAACTGATAGACCGTATGGCGGGAACGCTGGTTGATCAGAAAAGTTTCCAGCAGGATAGACAGAAGCAATCGCTAAAAGTGAACCTGTCGCTTCGTAAACTGTTCAGTGTGCTGTCTGATCTGAGTACTGATTTTCCTTTTTCTAAAAACATCAACGTTTTCAGTTCTAAATACGCCAACGATTTTTATTTCGATCTTACCACTGATCAGTTTGCACAACTGATTAATTTTCAGGATAAACAGGTATATACCAATCTGCACGCCACTATTGAGAAGAAATTGATGGGGAAACTGTGTAAATATGATTTCCGGACAGAATTTTATATTGGCCTAAAATCTGGTGAGCAGGTAATTGAGGTTTATAAATTTTTGGAAACCGATCATTATTATCTGTTTTTTCCAGGTAGAAACCTGTTTTTGTTCTGCGATTTAGCGGTTTTGAAGGATCTGGATACTTCGACCAATCTTTCCGAAAAGCAGAGGATTATGCAGGAGCTTCAATACAAAAACGATAAGCTGAAAAGTAATGCAGCGGTGTTAAAAACTGCCATCCCGCACGAGGTAATTGATTTACTGGAAGATAGTTATCATAAAATATCAGATATCAATTTCCTGAATCACCTCAATAATTTTGATGTGCAATCGAATATTTTGAAAACCATGTTAAATACGGACTTATTTTAGGGTTGATTGGGAGGTTTCCTCTACTACCAGCGTGATCGTCACCCTGAATTCATTTCAAGGTCTATCATACTAATTCAAGAGATAAAAAATCAGAATAACCTACTTGTTTTTTGAAGCGCAAAACCTGTGATTCTTGGTAAAATACTGTCCCGCTTTTACTTCAAGTCCTCTCCCGATGAAAAATCGGGATCCGGGCTTTTCGTTCAATCGGGGCTATGAATGGTTGGTCCTGCAATAAGCGTTAAGGTACTAAAGAAGTCAAGTTTTTAAAACTTAACTTCTTTTTCTGCAATGAAAAATTACCTCGTTAACACTGCCAATTTCTGCTTAAACAGATCAATGGTTCTGCTCCAGGCCAGTTTTGAGGCAGCTTCGTTGTACCGGGTAGGAGAGGTATTGTTGTTGAACGCGTGGTTTACCCCATCGTAAATGTAAATTTTGTAATCAATCTTATTGTCTTTTAAAGCCTGTTCATAAGCTGGAATACCAGCGTTAATCCGCTCATCTAAACCACCATAATGCAGCATTACGCTGGCTTTAATTTTAGGTACATCGGAAGCATCTGGCTGCGCACCATAATAAGCAACAGCTGCCTGTAACTTCGGATCGTTAACGGCCAGTTTATTCGCTATACCACCGCCCCAACAAAAACCAACGCAGCCTACTTTGCCATTCCCATCTTTACGGTTACGCAAATAATCCAATCCTTTTAAATAATTCTGCAGGTTTTTCTCAGGATCCAACTTGCCGATCAGTTCACGTCCTTTATCTTCGTCGGCAGGTGTTCCACCCAGAGGAGAAAGTGCATCAACACCCATTGCAATAAAACCTTCGGCAGCTACACGTTTGGTTACATCAATAATATGTGGATTTAAACCTCTGTTTTCATGGATAACCAATATACTGCCCAAATTCTTTTTGCCTTTAGGTTTTGCCAGCACCGCTTTTATTTCGCCATCAACGCCCGGGTAGGTAATGTTTTCAACCTCAATATCATTACTGCTAAAATCGGCCGCTGCCGCATAATTATTTTCGAGCATGGGCAAAATGGTCATGGCTAATGCCGTGCTGCCAGCCAGTACAGCCAGCTTTTTCATAAAATCTTTTCTAGCGATCTGACTATGGGTGTACTCATCGTACAGGTTGATTATTTTCTGATCCATCTTATTGATTTTGAATTATCTTACAAGATAAAAAAGACGGATGAGATTTAGCTACGCCTTGCCTAAAAGTTACAATACAATTCTACCCATTTTTTAATCAATCCAACCCGGTGTTTGGTATATCGTGGCGTTAAAAAAACGTTCGACCAATCATCATAATTATCGTAAAAGAATTTGAGGAAGAAAATATGGAAGGTGATCCCCAGATAAGGAATGGCCTTTACTTCCTCATCGGTTAATGGTCTTACTTCCTGATAAGCCTTTAAAAAAGTGCCAAAATCTTTTTCAGCCTGTGCTTTAGTAATCAGGTTATTGAGCTGGTGGAAGAAATAATGATTCAAAAAGGTCATTAAATCATTAATCAGGTAACCTTCACCAGCAAAATCGAAATCGAAAAAAGTAATTTTTCCCTTTTCATCAAAGTGGAAGTTTTTAGGAAGGAAATCGTAATGACAATAGCCATAACTGAACGTTGAAGTATCAAATTCTTCAAACTTTTTAGCTACTTTGTCGGCAATGTTGGTCAGGTATTCAAATTCCTCCTGCATTTCAGTAAAATGTGGTTTTAAATCTCGCAAAGGCTCAATTAAGGTGGTTTCGAAGTTGAATATTGGTCTGGGATGATTCAGTTTTATTGATGAGGCAGTTTGGTGCAATTTGGCCATATCATATCCCAACTGGATAAGCTGCTCATCCTCAAGGTCTAAAATTACTTTCCCTTCGGCGTAAGAAAACAATATGCCATTTCTTAAACCTTCAATGGCATTAAACTGTTGGATCTGCTTTCCTTCCACATTAGCTATGGGGTAAGAAACCGAATTTCCATTTGCTTTTAAAATGTTAAGCAATTCTACCTCGCCCTCAATTTCTTTCCTTTTTCGGTGTGCATCGCGGTAAATCTTGAAAATGTATTTCTGGCTGTCATTTTCGAGAATATAAGTGTCGCTTACATTCCTGATTAATAAGCGACAGGTTGTTGATGGATCTAATTGATAAGCTTCAATTAAATGAGTTTTTAAAGCAATAGCTGACAAGGTGGAGTACTGGGCGGGGAAGAAATTCTGCATGTGAATGGTGTTGGGATTTCAAATATAAATTTTCAAAACGACATCTTAACCGTTAAATAAGATTACCTTACCAACCTTAGGCAAGTTGTTTTAAGATTAAACCAATCTGTTGGAAAAAATATTTGATTGCCTGATCGATAGTTTTATTGAAGATAAAGTTGGCATTGCAGACGGATTTTTAAGCGTCTCTCTATCCGATCACCTGAGAGAAAACCTGATTACCCTGTTTGAAAATAAAAAGCTTTTAAATGCAGGGGTGGGGAATGATGTGATTGTTAATCAGGATAAACTGATCAGGAGCGATGTGATCTGCTGGCTGGATAGAAAGCATGATAATCAATATGAAAATGATTTTTTCGATCTGATTGACGGATTTGTGGCTTATCTGAATTGTACCTGTTATACAGGAATCACCGGTTACGAATTTCATTATACGCTATACGAACCGGGTGCTTTTTATAAAAAACATATCGATCAGTTCCAAAACAATGGAAGCAGACAATATTCTATGATTATGTATTTAAATGCCGGTTGGAAAACAGAAGATGGCGGAGAGTTGCGCATTTATCATACTGATGAAGAACAGAATATAGCGCCTAACAGCGGTAAAAGTGTTTTCTTTAAAAGTTCTGATCTGGCACATGAAGTACTCCTCACCAATAAACAGCGGATGAGCATTACGGGTTGGTTAAAGATTGGTTAACGGCTAATCTTCAATGTTGAGGAGCTGTTTGATAATACTCTTAAAATTTTTACCAATGGGCACCTCCTGACCATTTTTAAGCACAATGGTATTGCCCTCAAGATAATCGACATGTCTTTTGTTCAGGAGAAAAGATTTATGAATGCGGATAAAACCGGATGGCAGCTGTTCTTCGAAACTAGCCAGGGTTCTTGGGGTAAGCAAAAAATTATGGTCTTTCCAAACCTTTACATAATTTCCAAGGCTTTCTAAAAACTGTATTTCTTCCGTTTTAATCAGGATATGCTTTTTATCTACTTTGAGTGAAATCTGAGCTTCGTTTTTGGGAATTGTTTTTTCTGTATCGGCAATCTCTAAATTTTGTTTTTTGAGTTGGAAAAGTTCAAGGGCACGGTTCACGGCTTTAAGAAAACGATCGAGTCTGAAGGGTTTTAAAAGGTAATCGCAAACGGCAAGATCGAAACTCTCTAAGGCATATTCTTCGTAAGCAGAAGTAATAATAACCAGGGGTTTATGCTGTAAGGTCCTTAAAAAATCCATGCCATTTAACTTTGGCATCCTGATATCCAGAAAAATTAGATCCACCTGTTGTTTGTTCAAAAAATCCAACGCTTCTGTAGCGCGGTAACAATGTCCGGCAATGGTAATAAAGGGAATATCTTTTGCATATTCGGTGATTACGCCATGGGCAAGCGGTTCGTCATCTACAATTAAGCAACGTAAGCTCATGTTAGCTGGAGTTTAAGTTCTGCCTTAAAGATATTACCAATTGTGGTAATATGCAATGTGTAACGGTTCGGGTAGAGCAATTCGAGCCTTTTTTTAAGGTTATCTATACCAATTCCTTTGCTTTCTCGTATTCCTTCAGAATCGAAAGAGTTTTCGCAGGTAAAACTGAGTAAATTATCGGTCGTAATTAATGAAAGCTTTAGCGTAGCGGCATCTTCTGCAGGTTCTATGCCATGTTTAAAGGCATTTTCGATAAAAACGATGAGCAGTAGCGGGGCGATATCGATCTGATCATTTCCGACTTGTTTATCAAACTCAAAATGCAATGTTTTCCGTAAACGGATCTGTTGTAATTGGATGTAATCTTCAATGTAATCCAGTTCCTGTGAAAGTTTAACTGTTTTTTCCTGCCCTTTGTAAATCGTATAACGCATCAGTTCTGATAATTGCAATATACTCTCTGGTGTTTTATCCGATTTCTGCAAGCTTAATGCATAAAGGTTATTAAGGGTATTAAAAAAGAAATGCGGATTGAGCTGTTGTTTTAATAAATCGAGTTCATTTTGTGATTTTTCTTTTTCCAGTGCTAAAATTTTATTGTTCTGCTTTCCCCATTGCAAAGCCAAAACCACAGGCAAACTGATTAGCATAATGGCAAAGGCCCCAAAAGCATTTTCAAACTCGAAAGGATTGGCTACAAATATGCTCCGGCCAAATACCGTATTAATGGGGAGTGAAATTAATATTTGCGCCAATAACGGATAAAGCAGCGCAACAATAGCCGAAAGTGTTAACAGATACATCAATAGTCCTTTTTCTTTTAAGATTTTAGAAACCAAAAACCGGCTGTTGATGAAGAAAAGGAGGTATCCACACAAGTACATGATCAGAAATTGCGAAAAGAAAGCCAGGAAAGTTCCGAAATTGTGCAACAGCATTTTAATATCAAACTCAAAACCCACCAGGCGGAAGCCTTTTCTTTGATAAATCGGATTCTCCAGGCTCGAAACCGCCATCACCGAAATAGTCGCGGCCAATAATATAATGGTAATAAGTACCGCATTCTCCAGGCCGATTTTCTTGATCCATTTAATATGCTGCACCTTTTTATGGTAATATTGATTGGCAATCAACATTATTTCGAGGGTTATTGCTGCCAAAGCTGTTGAAATAAAAACAGTATGGTCAAGCTTCGCAATTTGCAGGTAAAATGCAACGTCAGTAAAAAGCGGAAGCAGGATGAAGAAGCAAGTACACCAGTGGGCAATGTATCGATTTCGAGTGAGTATGTTTTTTAGTCTGACTTTAAGAAAAGAAAAAACAAGTACAGGGAGCAAACAAAAACCCAAAGCCAAAATGCAGCTGGCATAGTTAAGCCAAATTTTGCTGGTTAAGTTGTAAGTATTAAATATAGCTATCCACAACAAAAGGCCAAGAAATATGAAAAAGTCTTGGTACTTATAATTGTAGCTGAAATTTTTTGTACTGGGCATTTTGTTAAATAGGATAATATTATTTAAAAGATGTCATCCTGAGGGATAATTTACTGTATAAAAATCAATATGAATGATAGCAATTAATCTACGCATAAAAATCCCCCAATTTATCGTCATTTTGAGCGGAGTGCTACCTGTACCGATTTTACATCGGTAACGCAGTCGAGAACCCGAAGGCTCTGCGAAGCAAAATCTGTTTTGATAGATCTCTCCACTTCGCGTTGCTCCGGTCGACATAACGACCTTTTTCGGAGTCTGTCATTGATAGCGGAGCCGAAGGACAATCTTTTTTAATTGATTTAATTGTGTGGGGCTTCGACTCTGCTCAGCCTGACAATATCATCGTGACTAGTCTTTTTAAACAACTTTTAAAGTTATGAAAGGTCGAAGTCCACGAAAAATTTAAATGATGAAAGGTCCATTTTTCATGATGAAAGGAATATCAGGTTATTTTTTTCTTTTTATCATCATTTTAGCTTCGTTCATCACTTAAATTTAACAGATCGGTTTAATCGCTATAATTTGCCTCCATCTTATTTAAAATAAAATGGTACGGCTTAAAATACAGCAACTTACTAAATCTTATCAAAACGGGGTAAAGGCCCTGAATGATGTTAATTTGAACATTGCCAACGGCATGTTTGGCTTATTGGGACCAAATGGCGCGGGTAAATCATCATTGATGCGCACACTCGCTACTTTGCAACTGCCGGATGCGGGACAGATCCATTTTGATGGAAATGATGTACTGCAAAATCCTCAGGAAATGCGGAAGAAGTTGGGTTATTTACCACAGGACTTTGGTATTTATCCTAAAGTTTCAGCTTTTGATCTCCTAAACCACCTGGCGGTTTTAAAAGGTCTGCAAAATAAGAACGAGAGAAAAGAGCAGGTGCTTTCACTCTTGCAACAAACAAATTTATTTGAAGTAAGGAAAAGATCAGTCAGCACCTTTTCTGGCGGTATGCGACAGCGTTTTGGCATTGCGCAGGCTTTATTAGGTAATCCACAACTCATCATTGTAGACGAGCCCACTGCTGGCCTCGATCCACAGGAGCGAAATCGCTTTCATGATTTGTTGAGTGAGATAGGAGAAGACAGGGTAGTAATCCTATCCACCCATATTGTAGAAGATGTGAACGACCTTTGCTCCGAGATGGCCGTGATGGCCGTTGGTAAACTGATTTTACAGGGCAAACCGGCTGAATTATCCCAAAATTTGAATGGTAAAATCTGGCGGAAGGTAATCGATAAGGTGGATTTAATTTCCTATTCGTCGGCATTTAATGTAATCTCTACCAAAATTATTTCGGGTAAATTACATGTATTTGTACTTGCAGAACAACTTCCGGCGGCGGGTTTCGAATCGGTGTACCCCAGTTTGGAAGAGGTTTATTTTTCTTCATTATTTGGTCCGGCCAATCAACATAAGGAGGTAAAGCTATGATACTGGATTTACTAAAGTTTGAACTGAAATACCAATTCGGACAAATTTCTTTCAAAGTAGCAGCGCTTTTATTTTTTGTTCTGGGGTATTTCTGTGTGGTACAGGGGGGCTTTGGTGGGGAAGAAGTTCATAAAAACTCGCCCTATGTTATTACCAATATTATCGCACTACTTTCACTTTTTTCCATCTTTTCGGGGACTATATTCAGCGCGAATGTGGTATTGAGAGATGCGGTGTTCAGGATGGAAGCTGTTATTTTTACTACATCGGTTAATAAATTCAACTATTTTGGCATCAGGTTTTTAGGATTGCTCTTCGCTGTCTTTAGTCTGTATATATTCGTAGTCCTGGGGATTTTTATTGGCTCCTTTTTCGTCGATGCGGATCGTTTGGGCGCTTTTCGCATCAACTATTTTTTGCAGCCACTATTGGTTTTTGCTTTTCCTAATGTACTGTTTGCGGTGGGAGCATTGTTTTGTACCGCTATATTAACCAAAAGCATCAGGGCAATTTACGTAGTAGGCGTATTGATTTACATCTTATACATGCTGGCTTCGATTTTTGGAAATTCTCCTTTGCTGGCCGCTTCCATAATGAAAGCAAGTAGTCCGGATATTTTGCCTTTATTGTTAGATCCTTTTGCGCTGGCCTCGTTTTTTGGAGAAACCAGAACCTGGACGGATTTTCAACGCAACCAACAATTGTTTCCAGTAGAAGGTGTTTTTTTGTTCAACAGGTTATTGTGGTTGGGTATCACTGCTTTAATTATGTTGGTGACTTACCACTTATTTAATTTTCGTGTACAGCAGCAGAAACAATTAAAATTAAAGGTACTTAAACAAGAACAAATAGAACTGATTCCTTATCACACTTTAAAGGTTTTCCCTAATGGTTTACGTTATGTTTTCAGCACCTTTAAAACACAATTCAGATTAGAAGTGATTTTCTTATTTAAAAATATCCCAATTATGGTAATGCTTTTACTCTGGGTGTTTTTGTATGGTGTAGAATTAAAAGATCAATTGTTCAGTGGGGTTTACGGTATCCATAGTTATCCAGCAACGGGTATTATTATCGAAGAAATGCGTTCGATGAAATTTGGATTGATCCTGATCTTATTTTATGCTGCAGAAACCATCAGCAGGGAAAAATCGGTTAATATCCATGGGTTAATTTACAGTACCCCTGTTCGGAATTCCGTGTTATGGATGGCGAAAAGTTTCAGCTTGTTTACGTTGGTTTTTATCCTCGTTACGTTAAATATTGTTAACGGTATTGTTTTACAGGTTAGCCACGGTTATTTCCACATCGAATTGCCTTTGTATCTAACTTTATACTATTACAGCGCCTTCCCGATGTTGCTTTTCGTGGTGTTAATTTTATTTACTCAGAATCTGAGTACAAACAAATACCTTGGTATGGTATTAAGTATGGTTATAGTTTTTCTGATCTCTTATGCGGAAAGGTTTGGGCTATCGCATTATCTCTTCCGCTTTGCAACCGTTCCAGATCTTCTTCACTCTTATTTTAATGGTTTTGGATATTATGCTAAATCTTTTAACTGGTATATGTTATATTGGACTGCCTTTGCAGCAATTATTGCAGTTTTAACCATTGGAATGTGGCAGCGCAATGTCGAAGTAAAGGTTATTGAACGATTTAAGTTAATTGGAAGAAGCGTGAAGCAGTATAAATGGATTACTGTTTTTGCATTGTTGACCTGGATTTCCTGCGGCATGTTTATTTTTTATCAAAGCAATATTGTCGGAAAGTATCAAAACAAAGAAGCGAAATTAGCATGGAGCCTGGCCTACGAAAAGAAATATAAATCACTGGCAGCTTTGCCACAACCGGTAATAAAATCGGTTAAAACAAATGTCGATGTATATCCAGGTGAAAGTAAATATACTGTTAAAGGCACTTATCAGCTAAAGAATGAAACAACTTTACCCATTTCTAAAATATGGATTTCTGTTAACCCAGCGGTAAACTCATTTTCAGTTGAGGTAACAGGAAGTGAAAAAAGCGAAATGGATGAGCACTATAACCAGCAGTTTATTACGCTGAAAACTCCCTTAAAACCGAACGAAGAGCTGAAAATGGATTTTTCCATTAAAGTTATCCGGTCTGGGTTTACCGCGTTTGATAGTGAAAATTCAATCGTTAAAAATGGAACTTATATCGAACTGGAAAAATTTGTCCCTCAATTGGGCTATAGCTATAATTTTGAAAGCGATGATAAACAAGAACGGAAAAAAGCAGGTTTGGCCGAAATTGCCACTAAACCAGATTATGGACATACATACGAACTGATTGATTTAGAAACCACCATTTCTACGGAAACAGACCAGAAAGTGGTTACCGTTGGCGAATTACAGGAGGAATGGGTATCGGGCAATAAAAGATATTTTACATACAAAACGGTTCAGCCCATAAATTTCATGTTTGCCTTAAGCAGTGCGAAATATGCAATCAAAAATGAGAGATATAAAGGCATAAATCTGCGTATTTATTATCAGCCTGGACAGGAATATAACCTGAAGAGTATTTTTGAGGGTGTTCAGGATGCTTTGGATTATGGTAATAAAAATTTCGCCAGTTATCCGCTTAAACAACTCACCATTGCCGAAATTCCACAATACAAAGGTGCTGCTACCGCTTACCCTGGATTAGTTTTTAGTGCAGAAGGCATTAATTTTTTAGGAAATTATAGTCAAAGTAATAGCATCAATCAGAGTTATGCTATTGCCGCACACGAAACGGCACATCAATGGTGGGCGAATATATTGGCACCGGTTGATGGTGCGGGTTATGCCATGCTAACGGAATCGCTGGCCAAATACACCGAAAATGTGCTGATCGAAAAAAGATTTGGAAAAATGTACTTAAGGAAGTATCTCGCTTATGATAATAACCTCTATTTTTTGAACCGGAACAACAGCGAAAAGGAATTGCCGCTGGCCAAAACTTTAGATCAGTCTTACGTGCATTACCAGAAAGGTGGATTGATGATGTATGCGGTGAAAGAGTTATTAGGGGAGGAAAAGTTTAATGCGGTACTAAGCCAGCTCATTACCGATCATAAAAGCCCGAAACTAAAAGCTAAAGCAACTGATCTGGTTAATGCATTTTTAGATCAGGCTTCAGCTGAACAAAAGAATTTTATAAAAGATTGTTTTAACAAGGTGGTGACTTACCATCTGGGGATCAAATTGCTTCGTTGCAATGCCCTGAATAACGGAAAATATAAAGTTGAACTAGAAATTGCAGCTGAAAGAGTAAGCGATGGTGCGAAACAAAAGCCTGATCTGGAAATAGATTTAGCCTGTTTTGATCAGTTGGAAAGTGATTGGAATGCAAATACTAAGCCGGTTTATTTTCAAAAGTATCACCTCATGCAGAATAAGACCAGGCTTTCGATTATAGTGAATCATAAACCAAAAACAGTGGCAATTGATCCTTACGGATATGTGTTAGATGGTGATAGAAGTGATAATGTCGCGGTGGTGGAATAAAGTAGCTTAGATTATTCTAGTTGTAGCATCTCGCTACGACATGCGATTATTTTTATAGGGTCTTAGCGTCTCGCTAAGACCAGATTGCGTCTAAATGACGATTAATCAATTAGCCCTAAACCCCTTTGGCGTACACTGCATCTGGCGTTTAAAAAATATATTAAAGTTTGCCGGGTATTCAAAACCCAGACAGTAAGCAATCTGTGCGATATTCCACTCGGTGTGTTTCAATAAAGCTACTGCTTCAGTTGCTATTCTTCTCGAAATGTGTTCTGAAGTGGTTTTTCCCGTTACTTCCTTTATCGCATGGTTTAAATGATTTACATGCACCAGCAAGCGGAAAGCAAAATCGTGGGCCGTTTTTAATTCTAAAATATGCTCGGTAGAACCAATAGGAAACTGCCTTTCCAACAGTTCGAGAAACAACGCGGTTAAACGTGCCGATGCATTGTTCTGTTTAAATAAAATATCCTGTGGTTTTACCTTTAATGCTTCGTGAACGATCAGTTGCACATAATTCCTTAACAGATCGTATTTATGGATGTAGTCGCCATCCATTTCTTTCATCATTTTACAGAAAATATCCCTTAACGTTACTTCCTGTTCATTATCAATATGAATTACCGGACTATCGTTTATGCGCCACAATAAAGAATCGCGAAGGGTTTCGTTGCGGTTATGTATAAAATTTTCGGTAAAAAGGCAGAAAAAGCCTGCAGGTTTTGGCGAGGTACTTTCCCAGGAATATGGAATATTCGGATTGGTAAACAGCAATGCCCGACCTTTAATTTCTATGTCAGCATCCGCATAATGCAAAATCCCATTGCCAATAATCAACGAAATTTTATAAAAATCCCTGCGGCTAAAAGCAGAGGGGATGTTGGTGCAAACCACACTTCTGTTAAAAACATTAAAGTGCCCAATATCGTTAATCATCCCCAAGCTTGGCGTAGGAATCTCTGGACGTGTAATTTTCAGCCTATTATAAAAATCCTCTAAAGTTTCCTTTTTTTGAAGCGTAGAAAGCTCTTGGTTTTTTGATAACATAATTAATCCTTAGTCACGTAAAGTTATGGTTTAATCACCATTCCTTCATGCATTTCCTCGGTAGGTTCTGCAACTAATTTGTCACCTTCTGTTAAATGGCCAAAAACTTCAACTTTATCGTCAGTTTCCCTACCTTTCTTTACAGCGACTTTAACCGCTTTGTTATCAGTTACTTTTAATACAAACAAGCCTTCGCTGGTATCTAATAATGCCTTTTTAGAGATGATAAACGTACTGGCATTGGCCGGAAGCTGGATATTCAGCTCAGCTACCATACCAGGTAATAAAACCTTTGAAGCATTTGGAACATCCATCTCCACACGCTCTGAACGTAAACGGACATCTAAAGCACCGGATAAACGTTTCACTTTTGCTTTAAAAGTTTGGTCGGGTAAAGATTTTACAGTGAAACTCACTTCATCGCCAACTTTTAAATAGCCGGTATAAACCTCTGGAATGGAAACCGCCAAACGCAGGTTTTTCTGATCCTGCAAAGTAAACAAAGGCAGATCAGAGCCCTTACCTGTAGGACCAACATAAGCACCTAAATTCACATTTCTGGCTGAGATAATTCCACTGAAAGGTGCCCGGATGGTTAAATAATCCTGAACCGAGCCTACCTCTTTATAAGCTGCTTTTGCGGCTTCGAGTTGTGCCAGATCGGAGTTCTTTTTGGCCATGGCCTGGTCCAGGTCGTTGGTAGAAATAGTACCAGGGGTTTTACTGGTTTCGTATAAACGGTTGTAATTGGCCTTGCTAGCAGTATAAATGGCTTCCTGTGCTTTAATCCTTGATTGTGTTGCAGCCAGTTGCGAAGTCATTTCCGGTGCTTCCAAAGTCATCAATAACTGGCCTTTGCTCACTTCCGATCCAATATCAACTTTTAATGACTTCACAAAACTACTTACTTTGGCATATAAGTCAACTTGTTGAAAGGCAATTAGTTCGCCTGGTAGATTGAGCTGAGTGGATAATTTTTCTTTTTTAAGATCGAAGGTTGCTATGGCTGCTTCTTTTTCTTTTTTTGCCGTAGCTTTTGATTCTGTATGCCCACAGCCGTATATAGCCGTAAGCATTAAAAATCCTGTATTTAATAATCCTGTTGAAAATATCTTCGTATTCATTTGTGATGATGATTTTAATCGTTTTCTTCTAAACCTTTAATGTAATGGATGCTGTCTGTATCTTCCGGGTCAAGCGACATAGAATTGGTTGTCTGCTTTCCCTGAACCCATGCAAATACCAATGGCAATATGATCAATACAGCGAATGTGGAAGCCAATAAACCTCCAATTACTGCCCTGCCAAGTGGCGAAACAGCCCCGCCACCTTCGCCGTGACCGATGGCCATTGGCAACATACCTGCAATCATCGCAATACTCGTCATAATAATTGGACGTAAACGTAATGCAGCAGCTTCACGTGCCGATTCGAGCGCATTGCCATTGTGTTTTCTTAATTGCTCTGCATTGGTAATGAGTAACACGGCATTGGCGATAGATACGCCGACCGACATGATGATTCCCATATACGATTGCAGATTCAAGGTTGATCCGGTAATGGTTAATAATAATAGTGAACCTAAAATAACTGCCGGAACAGTAGCTAAAATAACCAATGGAACTTTAAAAGACTGGAAGTTGGCGGCCAGCATTAAGAAAATAACCACAATGGCCACAAACAAGCCAGATTGTAAACTATCTAAAGTGTCGCCCAATACTTTGCTCAATCCGATTGCGGTAACATTTAAGCCTCTTGGCAGTTCGCCCAGGTTTTTAATCGCCTTTTGCATATCTTTTGATGCAGTTCCCAAATCGGTATGGTAAAGATTTGCGGTTACGGATAAGAAAGGCATGGCCCCAATGTTATCGTTTTCACCAGCAGTAGTATCTGGAGTGATTTTTGCCACATCGCTCAGTACAGGCCGTGCCGAATTTTTTAATAAAGGAATTTCTCCGATATCATCTTTACTGGTCATTTGATTAAGTGGTACCTGAACCTGTACACTATAGGGTAAAGCTGCTTTTTCATCTAACCAGATGTTTTTATCGGTATAACGTGATGATGAAGTTGAGGCAATCAATGAGCGCGAAATATCAGCCATATCTACTCCGATCTGTGCTGCGCGGGTTCTGTCGATATCAATATTTAATGATGGATATTTAATCGGTTGCGCTAGCTGAACATCCCTCATGTAAGGGATTTCCTTTAATTCTGCCAATATTTTATTGGCATACTGCTCATTCAGTTTTTTGTTTTTCCCGGCAATACGGATCTCAACAGGAGTAGGGGAGCCCTGGCTCAATACTTTATCTGTTAATTCAATAGGCTCGAAAGAAAGTTTAACATCAGGCAGGAGTTTTTTGATTTTTTCCCTCAACTGATCCTTAAAATCGTCCATATCTTCTTCAAAATCTTTTAAACTTACCTGGAAAACAGCTTCATGCGGACCAGCCATAAACTGGTAGATGGGATTTACCGAAAACTGTGCCGGGTGCTGACCAACATAAACAGAAGAAATACCTACATGCTCTTCGCCAACCATTTTTTTCAGTTCTGCCAAAACAACATTTGCCTTTTCTTCGGTACGTTCTAAACGCATTCCATCGGGTGCACGTAAACGCAACTGAAACTGACTTGAGTTTACCCTTGGTAAAACATCGCGGCCAATATTAGCCAATAACAAGGCCGCTAAACCGATAATTACTACTAAATAAACCAAAACGACAGATTTTCGATAAGGTAATATGCGATCAAGGAAACGCATAAAGCGGTTACGGAATTTATCGAAGAAACCAATTTTACCGTCACCACTAAAATCTTCACGTTCAACCAGCACCTTTTTTTGGTTGAGGGTATCTTTTTCCGATTCGAGTGTAATGCCTGTTGCTGTAAAATCTGCCTCATCCTGTGTAATTTCCGGATGGTGTTCAGCTCCTTTTTTAGGATGTGCAACCATTAGCCAGTTGGCCATAATCGGCACAAAAGTTTGAGATAATAAGAAGGATACCACCATTGAAAAGCCGATTGCCAGAGCCAATGGTAAAAATAATGCTCCCGGAATACCAGTCATGGTAAAAGCAGGGGCAAACACGGCAAGAATACAGAACAGAATCAGCAATTTAGGGAAAGCGATTTCCTTACAGGCATCCCAGATCGCCAGGGCCTTGGGTTTGCCCATGTCGAAATGCTGGTGGATATTTTCTATCGTTACCGTCGATTCATCTACCAAAATACCGATCGCCAGAGCCAATCCGCTCAAAGTCATGATGTTAATTGTTTGTCCGAATAATTTCAGGAACAAAACGCCTGCAATAATCGAAGTTGGAATGGTGAGGATTACAATCAGGGCGGCGCGTTTATCGCCAAGGAAAAGTAAAACCATTAATCCGGTCAGTATCGCACCAATTGCACCCTCACTGATCAAACTTTTTACCGCATTGATTACATAAACGGATTGATCGAACTCGTAGGAAAGTTTAACATCTTCCGGTAATGAACTTTGGATATTGGGCAGGTTTTTCTTTAAATTTTTCACCACATCCCAGGTAGAGGCATCTCCTGATTTGGCGATACTTAAATACACTGAGCGTTTACCGTTGATTAAAGCATAACCTGCAACCAAATCGGCTCCATCTTTAACCGTAGCCACATCGCGGAGCTGTAAATTTTGTACACTGCCTTTAAATAAAGGAATATTTTCAAAATCCTTCACTTTTTTAATCGTGTAATTGGTTGGGGTAAGGTAGTTTTTATCGCCGATCCTTACGTTTCCTGAAGGTGCCGTCTGGTTATTTAACCTAATGGCTTCTACCACCTGATCTACCGTTAAATTGTGCGAACGGAGTAAAGATGGATTTACATTAATTTCTATCGTTCTGGGGCTACCACCAAAAGGAGCAGGAGAGAGCAAACCCGGGATAGCCGAAAAACTTGGGCGAACATAAGTATTGGCTAAATCCTGTAGTTCGTTGTTGGTGCGGATTGGACTGCTCAATACCAATTGTCCAACAGGAAGCGAAGAAGCATCAAAACGGATCACGAAGGGAGGCTGCGAACCTGGCGGGAAAATAGCCTGCGCCCTGGTAGAAAGCGCACTGAGTTCTGCTGCGGCCTGCGCCATGTTGGTACCCTCATAATAAGTCAGCTTCATCAACATTAAACCCTGTGTGTTTTTAGTTTCGATACTTTTGATACCATTTGCAAAAAGCAGGATGTTAACGTATTGTTTACCAAAATAAGCCTCCATCTGGTCGGGAGTATAACCGCCAAAAGGATGGGCAATATAAATTACCGGAAGGTTCATCTGCGGTAGGATATCAACCTTGATCTGGTTGATGGCCCCTATACCGAAAAAGAAAAGTCCGGCTACTAAAACTAAGATGGATATGGGTTTGCGGAGTGCGAAACGTATTAAATTCATTGATATAGCCAGATTAAAATTCGTTGATAAATATATCGTAATTGCCCAAAGCAGCCGACTTTAACAATAAAGCCTGCCAAACATTGGTAAAGGCAATATCCCGATCCGTTTCGGCTCTGTTTAAAGTGAAAAGTGCCTGGGTAAGATCAACCAAGGTGGTCAAGCCGTTCTTGTAGAGGGTGTTTTTTTGTAAATAAGCATCAGAAGCTGCTTTTACCTGAATAGGTGCTTCCCTATAATTGGCTAGGGCGTTGTTCAATTTGGTTTCGGCAAGTGCCAGTTGCGCCCTTAATTGCTGATCGACCAAGTTGTATTCTTCCTTTAAACCCTGGCTAATGTATTCTTGTGCACGTACTTGCGGATGGTTTTTTAATAAGGTAGATAAATTCCAGGTCATTCCTATTCCAATCAAATAGTTTCCACGCGTAGGATTGATACCATCTGCATAACTGGTAGAATAAGCGCTTTGATCTAAGGCATAACCTGGGCTAAATCCCGATCCCCGTCCCTGCATTACACCGAAGAAAGTAAAGGTTGGATAATAAAGTTTTTTGAAATAATTAACCTGTTGATCGCTTACATCTACCCTGTTTTGGTAAAATTTTAAAAGGGGATGCGAACTTTTAACCACTGTATCTTCAAGGAGATTACCCGGTATGCGCGTAATGAAAGCGGTATCCAAATCGTATGAGGTAGCCGTTAAACCCATTAAAAGGCCTAAACGATTGGCTTGTTCCTGCTCCAGGTCTTTTGCTTTGGTTAAGGCAATTTTTGCATTTGAAACTTCTGCTTTTGCAAAGGAAGAATCTACTCCTGCAATTAATCCGTTTTTAGCCCTGATGATGGCTGTATTTTGAAAAGTAATCGCACGATAGAGATTTTTCTGTTGCGACCTGGTTAAGCGCTGTGCAGCCAATAAATTTAAATATGCGCCCGAAACGCGGATTTCTTGTTGGAATTTTTCCTGTTCTAAATCATTTTTATCCCTTTGGTAAGTCGCATTGGCCACTTTTATCCGGTCTCTGATTCTTCCGAAGGTGAAGAAATCCCAGTTTACGTTGGCTAAATACAATCCGCCAAATGCAGCGTTCCAGTTTTGCCTCTCTAAGGCCGGACCAGAAGAAGCCGCTCCCAAACCGCCCAAACCATACTGCGGGCCGTTTTGGCCATTAATGGTTCCATAATCCTGTTGGGCACTTAAACTAAAGTTTGGCAGATACTCCCTTTTCGCCTGTTGAATGTAAGATTTTGAGGCATCTGCATAGTTGTATTTGGCCTTTATCGTACCGTAATTGGTTAATGCAGTATTAACAGCCTGTTTTAGACTTAGTGTTTGAGCATTTGCGCCAATAGATAAACTAATAAATAATAATAGTGAATAATAAAATAAAGATATGCGTGGCATAGTGTATAATTTACACGGCAAATGTAAATTATGGCGGCAATATCAAAGTATTCCGTTCAAATCAAAAATTATGCGAATCAAATAATAATCGAAATGTTACTTAATGAACAATGAAAACACCCTTTTAACTAATTTTTATTGATAATTTTTGATGTACGTATGCAAGTAAGACAAAAGGATTACAAAGCCAGGCTACTTCACATGAGAGAATATGTCATTATAAGGAGCATTTATTAGTAGGTCGTCATTTCGAGCGGAGCGCAACGAAGCCGAGAACCCAAAGGCTCTGCGAAGCAAAATCTGTCTCGGAGTAGATCTCTCCAACTCCACTGCGTTCCGGTCGAGATGACGGCATTTATTGAAAGTACTATCCCGCTTCAGTATAGTTCTTAAAGTTATCCAGAATAGTCTGCCATCCGCCACGCTGCATCTCGATAGGGTTGGTCGATTCCGGATCAAAAGTTTCAATCACCTTGGTCTGCTCGCTTAAGGGCTCGAAAATGATGCTTACTTTTCTACCGTCTTCTAAACTGTATTCAATTTTTTTGTTGGTATCAATGGTGGTGTAGGTTCCGCCAAAATCGAAACTCATGCTGCCATCTTTTGCAGCCATGGTACTTTTAAATTTGCCGCCAACTTTTAAATCGTTTTCCGAATAGGGGGTATGCCAATCGGGAGAAGCAAAACTCCATTTTGTAATGTGATCAGGATTGTTCCAAAATTCCCAAACTTTTTCTACTGGTGCATTTACTGTTGTTTCTACTGTAATGTTTTCCATTTTCTTAGCTCTTTTAAATTGTATGGTAAAGTTATATGAACTTTTACAGCCCCAAAAGTGTAAATGCGACAAAAGTGGGGTGAAATACCACCACTTTTTAGTTGTTTATAAAATAAATGGTGTTTTCGCTAGTGTAAATCAGTATAAATAAAAGTAACGGTATCTCTGGATGCCAGGCCGCTCATGTTTCCACCTGTATAAACGGCTTTATAACTCGCCCCTTTTTTTAGGTCGTAAGCTTTAAGCAAATCGGCATTTGCAACCAGGCTATCACCTGGATTTACATTTGTATAACTAGAGGCTGGAGGTGGCATAATCCTTTTGGCCATTGCACCTTTGTATGGGGCTTCTTCTCCTTTTTCGTTGGTAATGCTTAAATAACTGCTCATTAAAGGTTCGAAGGGAGTATGCCAGATGCAGAATTTTTTTGTGCTGTCGGTATTGTTATGCACCACAAATCTCAACAACAATGGCTCGCCACTGGTTACATTGCCATTTATCTTTAGTTTGACCTCGAGCGAATCAGTTTTGTTGGCAGTAATTTGATTGGTGCTTTCGTTTTTAGTGGTAGCGGTGTTTCTTGTAGCTTCGCTACAGGCCGAAAATAAAACCAAAAGTGCAGGAATAATTAATTTGATGTTTTTCATGTGTTGTTTTTGTTTATATAAGCAAATGGAAATTGATATTGTTTGTTAAGAATTGATTTTACTAAAACGTTTTTTTAGTTTCGAAATTAAAAATACTCATCATTTTAACTATGATTGGAAAAATCTGTATATGTAATCTAAGACAAGGAGTTAAGAGGCGATACAATCGCGATTCTCATATATCCCCTTTACAAGCGGGGACGATGCAAGGCTTGATCGATCTGGATTGCAAATCAAGGCTAATAGTTAATTACCATTTACTAGGAAATAAGCTATACGACAGGTATATCCTGTAGATTTTGGATGGTGATATTCGCTGGTGCGTACGCTCAGTTTGTGTTCTCCACCGCCCAATTGGTCGCCCAATAATAAATACCAGGGTAAATGCAGACTTGCGCTCCATTGGGTGTACAGATCGATTGTTTTCTCTTCACCACCATCAATGCGGTAATGGAGCATACCTGCATCAGGTCCTGATAAAATAGCGATACCTACCGCATTACCTTTAAAAATTAAATCGAAACCGCTGTTTCGCGTACTGCTTTCCAGTACAGGTATGTTTATAAAACCCGGTCTGGCTTCTAAACCATCACCTGGTTTCCAGTTTTTGTTGATGCTAAAAGTATTTAGGTTTTCTGCCTTATTAATATTTACGTATTGACCTTTGGTATAGGCAAATTTGTCGATGATTTTAGGCAGACCAACGCTTTGTTTTCTGTTGGTATTTTTCTGGTTTTCTTGCAGGAAGGTTTTAATCGTATTAAAATAAAGCTGCTGGCCAAAAGGCGCCGGATGGAGGTCTTTAAAATCGGTAGCCCAGGTAAATTCTTTATTGGCAATACGTTTATCTACTTCTAAAGCCAGATTAATGAAAGGCAAATGATAATATTCGGCTAAATCGCTGTGTACTTTTACCTCAACCGGGATTTTCCCATTGTCGAAATCATTGTTTTTATCTTCATCGGCAAAAGCCATTAATACGATATTGGTTTTCGGGTTTTTGTTTAAAGTATGTCTAATGATACCTTCTAAAGCGCGGCGTTGTGTTTGTTCTGCGGTTTTATTTACGTGATCATTAACGGCTGATTCTACGAATAATAAATCTATTTTGCCGCTGTCGAGCACATCGCGCTGCAGGCGGAAAGCATGAGGCAAACTGCCTAGTGATGGGATGCCCGCATTAATGAACTTAAATTTGGTTTGTGGGTAGGTTTTAGTCAGGTAGTTGCATACCAAAGCCCGCCAGCCCTCCATATTGGTAATTGATCCACCTAAAAAGGCGACCGTTGGAGCTTCGCTTTTTCCGAGTTTTTCGGCAAAGTTGTTACTATAACCGTTAAAAGTAATGAATGAGGCAGATTGAAGCTTGTTTTGGGCAAAACTTTTAGAAATTAGTGCTGTTAATAGCAGGCAAAGAAAAGAGATCCGTTTCATGTTAATTAGAATAAACCAAAAGTAGTAAAATTTACAATTGATTTAATAGTGTAGCTTAGATGGGTAAAGATAATTTTTGATCCGTTTGGGAAGATTAAACGTAAGTAGGAATAAATCCTTAAATAAAAATGATGAAAATAAATATAGCAGCAATTATGGTAGTTGTTTTAGGCCTGATCGGAATAAGAACTCCTGCGCAGGAATCGAAACCTAAAGGTAAAAATCCACCGCTTGAAGTTGGGAGCAAAATCCCCAATTTTACCCTTAAAGATGATAGCGGAAAAGATTTTAAAGTGAGCAACTACATCGGAAAGAAAAAACTAGTGATCTATTTTTATCCAAAAGATGAAAGTAGTGTTTGTACCAAAGAGGCTTGTGCATTCAGGGATAATTATGAGGAGTTTAAATCAACCGACGCGATGATTATTGGCATAAATTCTGGCACTGTGCAAAACCATGCCGATTTTAAGAAACACCATAATCTGCCTTTTACCCTGTTGAGCGACCCGGATAATAAAGTCCTGAAAATGTTTGGCGTTAAAGATGTGATGTTTTTAACCGGAAGAGAAACTTTTTTGGTTAATCTGGATGGGAAAGTGGCATTTAAATTTAAAGGAATGCTAAAAGGAGATGAGCATGCCAGCAGTGTTTTGGCTTTTTTGAAAAAGAAGTAATTTTTCTCGATTAATTAGAGTCCGTTTGCGTGGGCGGTTTTTTTTAAAGTTTTTAATCGTAAATGGGAGAGCAAATTTGGTACAGCTATTATTGCTTCTTCCCGCTTTTCGTTTTGCTTCGCGCTCACTTCAATCGGGTCTGGGTGGCGCAGCCTGTAATAAGATTATAGGCTGGTGTTTAAGGATGAGTGAAAGTTTAGATTTTGTTCAGCACCATTGTTCAATAAACCCGAGAGTAGCGGGCATCCCGATTTAAGCACTGGTTTATATTATGTTTTGGTGGTGCTTGCTTGTTTCACAGGTTTTTCTATCGGGATAAAGCGGATAACGGGTCTGCTGTTCCCGAAAAGCCGCTAAACGATCGTTTTCAAAAAAATAATTTATTACTATGTGGCAAGTTTTTCTTTATATGGAGCGCAATTTGGTAAAGCTATTATTGTTTCTCCCCGCTTTCCGTTTTGCTTCGCGCTCACTTCAATCGGGGCTAGGTGGCGCAGCCTGTAATAATATTATAGGCTGGATGTTTAAGCACGAGTGAAAGTTTAGAGTTTTCTCAGCAACCATTGTTTAATAAACCTGGTAGCAGCGGTTCCGATTTTTCATCGGAATTAGCGAATAACGGGGCTGCTGTTCCCGAAAAGCCGCTGAACGATCGTTTTCAAAAAAAATAATTATTATATGTGGCAAGTTTTTCTTTATTTGGAGCGCAATTTGGTAAAGCTATTATTGTTTCTCCCCGCTTTCCGTTTTGCTTCGCGCCCACTTCAATCGGGGCTAGGTTGCGCAGCCTGTAATAAGATTATGGGTTGCGTGTTTAAGCACGAGTGAGATATTTTTTTAGTGAATTATCTGTTTATGCAGCAACCATTGTTTAATAAACCTGGTAGCAGCGGTTCCGATTTTTCATCGGAATTAGCGAATAACGGGTCTGCTGTTCCCGAAAAGCCGCTGAACGATCGTTTTCAAAAAAAATAATTATTAATATGTGGCAAGTTTTTCTTTATATGGAGCGCAATTTGGTACAGCTATTATTGTTTCTCCCCGCTTTCCGTTTTGCTTCGCGGCCACTTCAATCGGGGCTAGGTGGCGCAGCCTGTAATAAGATTATAGGCTGGGTGTTTAAGCATGAGTGAAAGTTTAGAGTTTGTTCAGCAACCATTGTTCAATAAACCCGGTAGTAGCGGGCATCCCGATTTAAGCACTGGTTTATATTATGTTTTGGTGTGCTTGCTTGTTTCACAGGTTTTTCTATCGGGATAAAGCGGATAACGGGTCTGCTGTTCCCGAAAAGCCGCTGAACGATCGTTTTCAAAAAAATAATTTATTACTATGTGGCAAGTTTTTCTTTATATGGAGCGCAATTTGTTACAGCTATTATTGTTTCTTCCCGCTTCCCGTTTGCTTCGCGCCCACTTCAATCGGGGCTAGGTGGCGCAGCCTGTAGTAAGATTATGGGTTGCGTGTTTAAGCACGAGTGAGATATTTTTTTAGTGAATTATCCGTTTATATAGCAACCTTTGTTTAATAAACCCGGTAGCAGCGGTTCCTATTTTTCATCGGAATTAGCGAATAAGGGGGCTACAGTTACCGAAGTACTACTAAACACTCATTTCCAAAAAATAGAAAGATATTATATTAGCTGGTTGCCATTTTTTTCTTCCTCCTAAACCTTTTCACCTGCCCCATGTGTTCTGTGGGGATATTATCGCCGAGCAGTTTACCCCATGGTTTAAGTCCATCTATCCGGTCAAATATAATTTTCAATACAGCAATAAAAGGAATAGAAAGGAACATGCCAGGTATGCCCCAAAGAGCGGCGCCCATTAACACAATTACAATAGAAATAAGGGCATTGATCTGTACCTTGCTCGAAACAATGCGTGGTACAAGGATATTATTATCAATAAACTGGATCAGCGCATAAGCACCTATAATTAAGAGTTGGGTAGTAAAACCATCCTTGGTTAGGGTGGCCATTAATACTGGTAAAGCAATGGCTATAATACCGCCAATATATGGGAGCAGGTTTAATATAGCGCCGATAACACCAATTAAAATGGCATTTTGTACACCAAGGATTAATAAGGCGGCAGAGTTCATTACGGCAACAATAGAAGTTTCGATCAATAAACCTATAATATAGCTTTGGATGGCCGCTTTCGTTTCGCCCAGAATTTCTGCAACTTTTTGTTTATTTTCTTCTGAAAATACTTCGTAAATGAAGTTTAAGATCAGCGTTTTATATAATAAGATTAAAAAAGTATAAACCGGAATCAGGAAAACGACACTTAAAACCCCCATCAAACCACTTAGCGTCTGGCCGATCAAGGCTTTACTGCCATTAGCGGCATCGTTAACCATCTGCATCTGCTTTTGTGTAGAGATGCCAAAGGTTCCTTGTAACCAGCTTCTGATCTGCTCAAGCAACTGCGATAATTTCTGTTTAATGCTATCCAGGTCATCAAAAAAGTGGGCAACCTGTGAAGACAAAAAATAAAGTACGGCCGCCACCACCAGCAAACCAATGAGCATAGAAAGAATAATGCTGAGTATTTTGGGCATTTTTCTTTCGAAACGGTTGGTAAGCGGATTTAGTAAAATGGCAATTAGGGCTGCGAACGCAAGCGGCACAAGAATATCTCTCAGCACACTCATAATAAATACCGTAATTACTAATCCTAAAAGAATTACAGGCGCTTTGATGTAAAATGGGTAGGTTTTAAGCATTTTTTAGATAAGTTAACCGTTCAACAACCTAAAAGGTACTAAAATTGTTTTAAAGTTCTTAGCCGTCTAAGGAATAGGTAAGCAGGGCATGATCCTTTTTTGAGTTTCAACTCGCAGAAATGGCAAACAATAGCCAGTTATTTTATAAATTTAGCACCACATTATAATCATGATAAAAATTACCCATGAAAAATAGCTTTTTGATAACTGCCTGTTTGTTTTTGTTTAGCCATGTTTTAAGTGCTGCAGAGGTAGATACTGCCTTAACCTATAGCAAATCTATGAACAAAACTATTAAAGCTGTGGTAATTAAGCCCGATAGCTATAAAACCGGAAAAAAATTTCCGGTCGTTTATCTGCTCCATGGCGCAGGGGGGAACTATGCAGAATGGGTTAAAAAAGTACCGGGGATTAAAAACCTGGCCGATCAATATCAATTTATAGTGGTATGCCCTGATGGGAATGTAACCAGTTGGTATTTCGATAGTCCGGTAGACCCCGAATGGAAATACGAAACCTATGTAGCTAAAGAATTGGTGAGTTATGTTGACGAACATTATAAAACCATTGCCGAAAAAAAGGGCAGGGGCATTACGGGTTTAAGTATGGGTGGACATGGTGCGCTTTACCTGGCTATTAAACACCAGGATGTATATGGAGCCGTAGGGAGTATGAGTGGTGGTGTAGATATTAAACCTTTCCCGAACGGATGGAATATCTCCAAAAGATTGGGTACAGAGGATGAATTTCCGGAGCGCTGGAAACAGAACAGTGTGATTGATATGATCTACCGCATTAAACCCGGATCGCTGGCAATTGCCATTGAATGTGGTACTGAAGATTTTTTCTATAAAATGAATGTACGTTTGCATGATGAACTCTCTTACAACAATATTCCCCACGATTTTACCACGAGGCCTGGTGTACATAACTGGGATTATTGGGCCAACGCGATTAAGTTTCAGAGTGTATTCTTAAGTAACTATTTTAACGCAAAGCCCTAACATTGTTTATGCAGCAAGTTGTGCGCTTACTTTATTGATGAGGTTGTCGATATCGAATGGTTTGGCGATGAAATCGTTAGGATAACAAATGATGCCTTGCATATCGCTTAAGTTATGGCTGGCCGAAATCATAATTACCGGAATGTGCAGCATTAACTGGTCTGATTTGAGCAGATTACAAAGATCCCGTCCATCCAGGGCACCTAGCATCACATCCAGTAAAATTAAATCGGGTTTAAATTCTCTAATCCGCTGCTTAAAATAACTTGCATCCATTAATCCATTTACCTGATAGCCTTCCAGTCTTAAAATTAATTCTATAACCTCTAGTATTTCCTGATTATCATCAACCACTAATATTTTTTTCATTTTCTCGTTCTCCTTCAAGTTATTGTGATTGTATTAACCTATTGTAAATAAATAACTTCTGATTGATTAACAAGGGCGGGGCTAAAAGGTTTCGATCTATTTTGACGAAAATACAACGGTCAGTTTTAGTCAGACCTGTAATCCAGTCAAAAAAAATAATTAGCAGATTCTTAGTTATTCCAATCGCAGTGAAATCAAATGATGTAGCTATAATAATGTCGCTTGCATGAAAATAATACATCATTTTAAGTAAAAAATTAACTTTTAGATTACATACAAAATAAAGACTTACCATATTTTTGAGCGTTCTCGAAATCTTATTTTTAAAGCAGGAAACCGAACATTTAACAAAAATGAAATACTTAGTCAAAGAAATCAGTGACGGAAACTGTGATATCACATTATTGCCAGAAAACCTGAATGATAGAAATCTTTTAGCCGAAACTACAAAAAGCCTTCAGCACGATTATCAGCAAACTATTCAATCGCATTACGAACATGCATTGAAAAATGAAGTTCATGGCAATGCTGCATTTGTTTCCTTAAATAAAGAAGAAAGCAATTATCCGAAAAGAGTAAATGTGAATTACCAGATTATTTTAAGCTAAATTAGTTTAATTTGCTTGAGAAAGGCTTTCTTTACCATTAAAGAAAGCCTTTTTTATTTCTAAACCGGTAATGAGAATTTCGTCTACGGTCCGATTACATTAAAGGCTTTTTTCATTGGGTTAATGCTTGAATATTAGACATTTGTTTGTCATTATGAAATTAATGGCATTTGAAGAAAAACACTTTTCTTATAGCCATATTTTGAATCTTATTTTTTTATTACTTGCTTAGTATATTTGAAATGAAATTGCGTTTTTGGGATGATAACGAGGTAAGCATTAATCGATATTAAAATATTTTAAGCGGAAACCTAAAACCAAGCCTACATTTTATTTTTAGCCTGGATTAAAAAGCAAGAACAGGCTGCTGATTGATAACAGAAAGTTATAAATGCTAATCAAAAGAGCAGCCAATGCAGTAAGAGCATAAAACAACTAAACAAAAAACTCAAACAAATGATATCTTTAAACCACACCAATCTTGAACAATCTTATGCTATTGGGATTGATGTTGGTGGCTCTTCGCTCAAATGCGGTATAGTAAACCAGCAAGGCGAAATTTTGTATTCCACGCTGATTCCGCTAAAAAAAGCAAAAACTCAGGGTGCAATTATCGCACTTATTGTGGAGGCGATCCAAACCTGTGCAGCAAAAGTGAAACATCCTATTTTAGGTGTGGGAGTAGGATTTCCGGGTACGATATACAATAATAGAATTATTGCCGGTGCCGACAATCTACCGGGCTTTAAACAACTGGCCCTTGGCGAAATCCTGCAGGATGTAACCCGTTATAATATTGTTATGGATAACGATACCAATTTGATGGGGCTGGGTGAAATGTGCTATGGTGCTGCTAAAGATTGTAGTGATGTGGTTTTTCTTACTGTTGGTACAGGAATTGGCGGAGCCGTTATGATTGACAATAAACTGTATGGCGGATTCAGAAGCAGGGGGACAGAATTGGGCCATATTATTGTACAGCACAATGGCTTGGCCTGTGTGTGTGGCCTAAAAGGATGTTTGGAAGCTTATGCTTCAGTAACTGCATTATTAAAACACTATAAGTTTATTCATCCGGGCATACCCGAAAAAGATGAAGTTGATGGGCGTTATATTATAGAAAAGTACCTGGCTGGTGAAGAGTATGCTATTAAAGCCATGGAGCAGCATTTCGATTACCTGGCAACAGGTATTACCAGTTTTATCAACATTTTCAGTCCAGAAAAAATTGTGATTGGGGGCGGAATAAGTGAAGCTGGTGCCTTTTATACCAGAGAAATAGAACGCAGAATCAAAACCTTAGCCGTTCCGGTGGCATCAGCCAATGCTTTGGTTGTTCCGGCAAAATTGGGTAACAAAGCAGGTTTACTGGGTTGTGCCGCAAATGTTTTTCGAAAATTTAAAGCATTCGGTTACGTAAGCACCTAAATTATTACATTATCAGGGCTTATTTGCTGTATTCCTTATCTTGCACTGTCCAAACCAGGTCCTTGGTTTGATACCCGAGATCATTTGCTTTTCTTAAGTAATCTGCCTTTACTGCGTCTGGAATGTACTTTGTCCGGGAAAGTATCCAAAGATATTCCAGGTTATTTCCGGCTATCAGGGCGTACTGGTAATCATTGTCGATCTCAATTACATTGTACCCGGCATAGAAAGGACCGAAAAATGAGACTTTTAACCTCGCTTCGTCATTGCCCTTCACAAATTTGGCCTTTCCAATGCTTTGCTTCCATTTGTTTTTTACCGTGTCATAACCCTTATTGTCGACCTTAATAGACCCTTCATCATTTTTTGAATAGGTAGCGGTTACGTTCTTCAGGTTTTTTTCGAACTTGAAATCCATTCTGGCAATTTCGTACCAGGTGCCCAGGTATTTATCCTTTTTAAATGGCTTAACTGCTGATGCTCCCTTAGGAATTGAAACCTTACAGCTTGCATAGACTGCCGCTATGATCGCTAATGTCGCTAACAAAAGCGTATTCCTGTATTTTGTTGCCATTATTGTAATTTTAAATAATTGCAACAATGATGAGGCACAAATGTTTGAGCGCTTAAGGTAAGATTGAATTTATTCCGGTTTCGCTAAGCTTTTTGAACGTCGGCATTTTGACTGCACGCCATACAAACGGGCATATACGGACCGGACATGTTTTTATGGGGAGGTGCTGCTTTTTTACATCCTTTATAAATTGAATATTTTAGAATTATAATGTCCAGCCTACTAGTTGCTTAATAGATCTCTTTGTATGGATAGATGAAAATTTATTTTAATTCACCGACATTTGCGCTTACTTAACCAATAGCGTAAAATAGCCTATGAAATATTTATTCTTGTTTACAGCTTTAATATTCTTGCATTACAATAGCTTCAGCCAAAAGAAAAAGGCTAGAGCCGAACCGCCGCCGCCGCCAAAGGAAAGCTTAATAGAATTTTCGGAAAAACCATTCACCCTGCAGCCATATTCATTCCCTATTTTGTTTAAATGGGAAATAAATGCAGATACCACACTTAAAACGGGTACCGTTTTTAAAAAAGTAATAAAGCTTACCTATGAAAAAACAGAGGTAAACGGTTATTACAGCCAACAGGATGTTACCTTTAGAAGGTCGAAAACGGGCCTGGAAAATTCAGAACAGAAAATTCCAAAATTGATTACAAAGGTTGATTATTATGATGTAGAAATTGTAAATGGTATCGTCATATTTAAAGAGAGGGATCGCAAAGTAATGTATTTGAAAATTATATATGATAAAAACAATCGTGTAAGTCGCTTAAAAGACGTAGATGATGGAACTGTTTATAACCGCGTCAAATCAGAGGAACATCCAGTCGTTGCTCCAAAGCCTGGTAGTTAGGAACATAAGTAATGAGAAGATCATATTGATTTCATAGGCATTCAATTTCATTGTTGATCAGTAACAACTGATATTGATTGGCCGGGACGGTAATTAAAATCCACAAAGACAAAATTTAAATGCGTTCATTTAATTCTTTGTCCGGTAATCATTTGGTGTGACGCCTGCTTTTTGTTTAAATAAGCGGGTAAAATGTTGCGGGTATTTAAAACCCAGTTCGTAGGCGATTTCACTTGCAGATTTATTTCTGTCGAACAACCGCTCTTTCGCAACATCTATCACTTTTGATTGAATGTATTCCAAGGCAGATATGCCGGTTTCTTTTTTCACCAGATCACCAAAATAGTTGGGAGATAGATGCAGGACTTCGGCGCAATAAGCTACCGAAGGAAGGCCTTCGTTCTGCGGTTTGTCAGATAAAAAGTAGTTTTTCAATAAGTATTCAAACCTTTCCAGGATTCCTTTATTTGCAATATTGCGCGTAATAAACTGTCTGTCGTAAAAACGTACGCAGTAATTGAGGAGCAACTCGATGTTGGACGCGATCAGCCCTTTAGTGTGCTTGTCTATATTTTGATCGAGTTCATACTCGATTTTTGAAAAGCAATCAATCACAATACTCTTTTCTTTATCTGACAGATGAAGCGCTTCGTTTACATCATACGAAAAGAAAGAATAATCCTGAATGCGTTTGCCTAACGGGGTGCCCTTTATCAGATCGGGATGAAACAGCAATGCCCAACCTTTCGTGGCAAATACTTCTACGCCAGGTTGTACACCTATAACCTGTCCGGGTGCTATAAATATCAGGCTCCCTTCCTGGTAGTCATAGTCCCGTTTTCCATAGCGCAATTGACCATAGTCCGTTTCTTTCAAACCCACAGCATACAAACCATAGTTGAATGTTTTTGCTGGCATCGGTTGCGCTTTCGAGAGGTCGATCACCGTAATCAACGGATGTTTGGTAGTTACACCCCTCATGGTATTGTATTGTGCGATAGTGCTAATTTTTACAATATCTTCCATACCTAATTCTTTTATCGCTACAAAATTACAAGTTTCGGGTAGCTCTTTTGATACTGGTTTGCCCAATCGGTATTATTGGTACAAAAACCTGTAATCTGTGTACAAAGCAGCTTCTCATTCCTTCATAATTTTGCACTAGAAAACATACAAAATGAAAACACGACAATTAGGAGCCTCAGGGTTAGCCGTGTCCGAACTTGGTTTCGGCTGCATGGGATTAAGCGTTGGTTATGGACCGGCGATCAATGAAAACGATGCCATTGTACTTCTACAAAAAGCTTATGAATCGGGTGTTACCTTCTTTGATACTGCAGAGGTATATGGCCAAGGCACTAATGAAGAGTTGGTAGGAAAAGCACTGCGCCATGTTCGTGATAAAGTAATCATCGCGACCAAGTTTGGCTTTAAAAACGGCAAGGTTACAGATGGGGTGAATAGTCGCCCGGAACGTATCAGGCAGGTGGCAGAAAATTCACTCCGAAATCTGCAAACCGATTATATCGACTTGTTTTATCAACACCGCGTAGATCCGGATGTGCCTGTTGAAGACGTTGCCGGAACCGTAAAAGATTTGATCGCCGAAGGAAAAGTAAAACACTTTGGCATGAGTGAAGCCAGCGTGCCAAGTATACGCAACGCGCATGCCGTACAACCTTTGGCAGCCTTGCAAAGTGAATACTCCATGTTTTGGCGCGAACCCGAAAAAGAAATCATTCCATTGCTTGAAGAATTGGGCATTGGCTTTGTTCCGTTTAGCCCGTTAGGCAAAGGGTTTTTAACGGGTAAGATAAATGCAGACACTGAATTCGACAAGACCGATGCCAGGAACCTATTTCCCCGTTATTCTAAAGAAAACCGCGGAGCGAATCAAACCATTGTTGACCTTCTAACTAAGATTGCGGTCGAACATAACGCTACGCCGGCGCAGATAGCATTGGCATGGCTACTGGCGCAGAAGCCGTGGATTGCTCCAATTCCGGGGACGACAAAAGTGACCCGCTTAGAAGAAAATATAGGTGGTGCAAACCTATTTTTAAACGATGATGATTTAGCCAATATCCATAAAGCTTTGGACAACATCAGCCTTCAGGGAGAACGCTATCCCCCAAGCATGGCAGACCTGCAGGCCAGGTAGCAAGAAGTACTGCTAAATAAGTGGGATTATAGAAAGATTACCCATAAAGTAACGAACGGTAATTTCATCGAAAAAACCTTTTGAAATTAAATTCTGGCCGCAATACTCTTCTGGATTAATATTTTTTCAAAAAGATCAATATGATAAGAGCCCTCAGAAAGTTAGAACTTAGCAAGTTCAAAGTAACCGGTTAAACCTTCAGGAAGTATTAATGATAGTATTGAGCTGTCCAAAACAATAATGTCGTGCAAAATTACACAAACGTCTCAACTCCAAATTTTTTTTGCTTGGCAACTTTACAAGCATAAGCAATTGAAATTCAAAGAAAAGGGTTGCTCTTTTATGGAGCAACCCTTTTTAGATATGGGATAAATAAATCCCATCCGTACTCGGGGCGGGAATCGAACCCGCACGCCTTTGAAAGCACAGGATTTTAAGTCCTGCGTGTCTACCAGTTCCACCACCCGAGCATTAGCCTGTTCCGAAATCCTTCGGTATGTTAACTTTAAAATAAATGCCTTCGGTTAGGAAGGCATTTGGAGCGAAAGACGAGATTCGAACTCGCGACCCCGACCTTGGCAAGGTCGTGCTCTACCAACTGAGCTACTTTCGCAAATTAAATACAGCTGTTGTATTCCTTTGGGGTTGCAAATATAGAAATATAAATATCACTATCAAAAATAATTTTATTTTTTTTGCTTTAAAGATAGGTTAAGGAGCTTTTTGCACTGAAATAATGAGGAATAACTATTTTGTTTTCTATGATTTTTATCTTAAAATTTAAAGATTATCAGGTAGTTAAAAAGCAGTTTGGTAATTAGGGTTAATAGGACTAATCATACTTAAAAAATGAAATTATTTTTTCTGCGGAGAGAAAAATTAAAAAATGCCAGCTAATCAGTGCATTTGCAGCAATTGATTGTTTTTTTTGATTAATATTGGTGTATTTGAATACAAAGTGTTTTAAGGGAGCAAGACGGGCAAAGGGAACTATAGAAGTAGAATGATATATATGGTAATGGTTGCCAGGTACAACTATGGTTTTCCCTTTGATATAATATATCAGGCTTCAGAATAGTTTAAATATGAAAGATGAGATAATAAGTTAACCGAATGAATAAACTGATAAATGCAATCATCATTATGGCGTTATGCGGTCTGTTGGCCTGCCATTCAAAAACAGCTGAGAAACAGAAGCTGGATAAGCCAGGTCCTGCTTCAGGAAAAGCTGTTGCCAAACAAAAACAAAATAATAAGCTTGAGCATGTTGATCTAATGACTTTTGTGCAATATCTTGATGACGGTGATTATTTTCAACTGTTGGCAAAAAAGGATGGTAGTATATCTAGTTTTATCAATGAAACCGACTCCACCAGAAACCTAAATCGGGGAGACCAGATACAAGTTACCTGGAAGAATGGTACGGTTACCATACCTGGAGATAATGATGCTGAAATGCCGGCACGGTTAATAATTTCCATCAAAAAAACAGGTGACGGTCCGGTAACTGCATTCAGAAATACATACGGCAAAAAATTAAGATATACGTGGTCTACTGATGAGGAATTCACTTCGTCTTATCTGGACAAAGTATATTTATTGACTGAGTATTATCTCACTCAAACAACGAATCCATTATTGCAGGCTACCATAAAAAATCGGGAGGAGTTAACTTATTCCATTGAGTCAAGGGAAAGAAACGGTCGCAATTATAAAGTAATTGGCATTGCGCCGGCAGGACCAAATGGCAGTAATGTCGTTCAATGGCTTTACGTTGGAGAAGAGGATGGCCGGATTTATGAGTACGATCTTTCTGGGGATAAACTGGTAACATTTGATTGATACCGTATTTTTTAGACCAGACGTTTTTTTATAAAGCTTATAATTGACTAACTCCAAAAACTGGTTAACATTAACAATGAACAAAATTATTTTAAAATACTGGATGATAGATTTACTAATAGGTTTCGTTTTATATGTTGCCTACAGAATTACCATTATGAATATAAGTGCTGCTGGTGAAGGCCTGTTGGCAAATATCCTGTATATTTTAGACATCATTTTAAATATAGGGCTTTCATTACTTTACCTTGCCGCAGTTGTGATTTGCTCTTTTGCAGTTTTTTTGAACTTCATCAGTAAAATAAGGAATAATTCTCTTCTTTCGTGGCTTAGCTTTTCCGGACTGCCGATCTTACTGCTCGCGGCGCTTATTATTAGTTTATGGGTAGACGCTTATGACTTTAGCGGAAAAGTCATGACAAAAATTTTGATCTTTTCTATACTTTATCCATGTATCACTACGGTATTATATCGTCAGTTCAGAAAAAAAATATACGGAACTAGATAGCGCCATTAACACGAGCGTAGTAGCTGGGTATTGAAAATAGGTTTATGGTAACTATGCCTGAAAATTTGTGTGTAAAGTGTTTTTTTCGGAATAAACATGTTTTTTTAAGACTATTGAAATACTAATCTCTACTTACAAAATAAATCCGGTATTTATCGAATCAGCATAACGATCGCCTTTCAATTGCCTGTAATTCACAAATATTTCATGATATCACGGAATATTATGCTATTCTAACCCAGCGTTAAAGTCTATTCCAAAATTAAAATCAAGAAGTGCTGTTGGATGGATTTTTAAACCTATAGCCAATCTCATTATAGTAATAAAACTTGGGCTGGTTTCTCCATTTTCATATTTAATAATATCTCCTGTATTAACTCCACTTCTCTTGTAAAATTCACGATAAGAAAGTTCCTGTTTCTCTTTTAAAGATTTTAAATGCTGACCGAATCTTTTCAGAATTATTTTTTCTTTCTCACTAATCATTTCATTGCTAATAAAAATATAATTAGCAATGTCTTTTATATTTTATTTAAAAACGTCATGTAATTACTTGACATTTGTATTTTTTTTATTTACATTTACGTAACGAAAAAAATAAAAACTAATAAAAGGTAAAATTAAGAGTCTTGCAACCTCAAATCTCACGCCGTTGGAGCAGGACAGCAGATTTTATCCCATTTCTTATAGCGGAATTGCTATCTTTAGCTTTCCAAAATAAGAGTGGGCTTCTGCTGTAATTCCATTTCAACGTAAGGCGTGAGAAACATTATGAGGTTATGGTTTGAGAAGCCCACTTTTTTCTCTCCATCAAGACTCATAACATACGGTCATGAGCAAGCAAAAAATAGGTTGGATTAACTGGTTGGTACTTACTGAGGTGAGTATGCCCCAATATATTATTTTAATTGTTCGCCATTTTCAAGTATTTCTTTACCAGTCTCTGTTAAGTTGTCCTTTTGATCGGCTTTATGCCTTAAAACCCAAAAATCCAGAATAAGTCTTTTGATAAGGCAGGCTAACCTTAAAGGTTAATAATGATTTAGGTTTTTAATGATGAAGGCCTGCCTTATTCCTCTTTGAAGAGATTATTTGATATTCTAATAAAACTTAAGTTTTTGCGGAATTCTTTATAGAAAATAAGTGGCTTATGCTGCAATGGGATTGTTATGTCTAAATTTTTAGCCTTTTACATGCTCTTTTCTTTCATAACAAACTTTCAATGACCTAAAGTTTTACGATTCAATTTAACTAATTACGCAAATCAAATTATGAAATTCAACAATTCTTACTTGCCGCTTTTTTTCTTTTGCTGTGCATTGTTGTATGCGCCATTGGTTATGCTAACGAATGGCAAGCGTGAGCATTGTAAAGAAAAAGCATATACTAAGACAGGAATTGGAAAACATCACAATGCAGTTAAGCAAACCGTGAAAGAACCCGATACCTGTAGTAGTGACAGCACTCTGTTTTCGGATTACTTTATGATCAACACTTTACCTTATTAACCTGTATGGCCATGCGATCTGATTAACTTTCAGAACGGTAAATATTTTTCCGCTACAAAAGCTCCTGCCGCAAAAAGGGGCGAGCAGCAGGCTGGACTGTCCCGGAAGATTCTTTCCGGGCGGCTATGCCGGCAGAATAAACGGACCATACAAACTAACCAAACTAAAAATGATAGAAAATATTTGTACAATTTTATTGCTCATTCAGCTATTTGCATGTAGTGGATTTGCACAGCAGGCGCTACCGAAAATTACGCCTGTAGCCGTTGGAGATCAATTGCCGAAGACTTTTTGGAATTTTAAACATGTATTACTTAAACCGGGTGTACCACGTGAATATGCCCTCTCTAATGATAGGGGGGAGCTCGTAATAATAGATTTTTGGGCCAAAGTAAGCGGTTTCTTCCTGAAACGTTATAGGCTGCAAAGCCTCAAGTCCATATAAAATTGTCGGCCCTGCTTTTAAGAAAATAGGTTCCCTTAATCGTAGACGAGCTGGCAGGTTTTCTTATTTATATTTCAACTTAACCAATACTAACCATCAGCTATTTTTTGGTGTGGCAGGTTTATGCCAAAAAATTAAACAGTTTAAGGTAACCAACGCCGGTTCCGCCTGCTCCGCAAAGCAGGTACGGCAGGCTTTAGTCCGGTTTTGATGCCGGCTAAAGCTTTCAAGGTGCTAACTGCTGCTGATATAAACCAAAATTTATGAAACAAATTATTTTAACGGGCTTACTGCTTGTTTTTTCTCTTTTTTTATTTGCTCAGGAGACTATTAAGGCTTTGCATGTGGGCGATAGGGTGTCCAATACCTTCTGGACAACGCCCCGGAAATTTATGGTAGGGGGCAAGGTGGTGCCGGGAGACCTGTCGAAGTTTAAGGGCAAACTGTTGATTATAGATTTTTGGGCAACCTTTTGTATTCCGTGTATTAAGGGAATGCCGGAACAGGAAAGGCTTGCCAGGTTGTTCGGGGGAGAACTTAATATCGTAAGCGTAACGCCGGAGGGCGAAAAACTGGTTTCGGCTTTTTATTCTTCTGAAAGAAACCCCATAGGCAAGGCATTTAATTCCATTGTTGACGGTAAGGAGTTAAGTGGTTTGTTTCTGCATAACAAAATCCCGCACCTGGTGTGGATTGATAAACAGGGCAGGGTGAGAAATACCACGGAGGGTGATGCACTAACAGCGGAAAACATCAGGGCGGCTTTGTCTGAAACGTTAAGTTTAACGCCGCTCCATTACATTTATCCCAACACGGTTTTAATGATGGATGAGAACCCTAAGGGGATGCAATCCTTTAACCTGTTAATTAAGGGTGAAATACCGGGGATTTCGAATTCCATGGTCCGTTCTAATGGATCAAATACCGGATTGATCATATTTAACCATCCACTAAGGTGGATTTACAGTGTGCTGGCCAGAGCAGAGTTTAGGTGGTTTTCTGATCAGCGGATAAAGCTTGACTTTCCTGATGTAGCGGGCTTCAATAACCCATCGTTAAAAACTGAAGACCTATGGACTGTTGATTTCTGGGCACCGACAGCGAAATCAGGCTCATTAAAAAAACAGACTATGAAGTATCTGAACGAAAATTCCGGCTACTCGGCAGCGGTAAAAGTGATTAATACGCAGGTATATCAATTACGGTACGCTTCGGGGAAAGCTAAACGTGAGCTAAAGACCGGGGGTGGCAAACCGGCTAGTTTGGGCTTTCATAAAGGTTCAAGATTTATCAACCAACCGATAGCCAACCTGGTAAATGATATTCAGGACTGCGCCTTTATAAAAAATCCTGTATTAAACGATACTGGTCTGTTGTTTAATGTAGATATGGAGCTTTCAGACGTAAGGGATCTGGAGGGTCTGAATGCACTGCTGCAACCGTATGGGTTATCGCTGGTGGCTGATCATCAGGAGCTGGAAATGTTGGTAATTAGTAAAACAGATAATCTAAACTAACATGAGATACATTCTATTTATAACTGTGTTACTCCTTTCACTTAGGGCCGTTGGTCAGGATAAGTTGGCGATACAGGTTTTCAATGCTGAAACAAAAACGCCGTTGGAAGGGGTAGTGCTGAAATTTACAACAATTAATAAAATGCTGTTGAGTGATGGCGAGGGTAAAATTTTAGTGCCTGGGTACACTGGAGAATATACAATAGAAATAGGTCATATAGGCTTTGAAAAAGTATTAGTTAAGGTGAGTTTACCTTTAAAAGTCGGTTTAAAAATTTATTTGACACCTGTGGTAAAACTTCTTGATGAAGTACAGGTGCATACAGGTTACCAGACTTTGCCAAAAGAGCGCTCAACGGGATCTTTTACCACGCTGGATAATAAGCTATTGGCTCAACAGGTAGGCTCCAACATTGTTTCGAGGTTGGAGGCCATTTCCTCCGGACTGATCGTAGACAGATCTACCAACGGCGGGGGAAGGCTTATGATAAGGGGACTGAGCTCAATTCAAGGCCCTAAGGCCCCACTGATTATCCTGGATAATTTTCCTTATGAGGGCGATATCAGTAATATAAATCCGAATGATGTAGAAAACATCACGATTTTGAAAGATGCATCGGCTTCAAGTATATGGGGCGCAAGGGCGGGGAACGGGGTTGTGGTCATCACGTCAAAAAATGGAAGGTTCAACTCGAAAGTAAAGATCGATGCGAATATCAATACCAGTTTTTCTCAAAGTCCTGACCTTTCCAGATTAAAGCAAATTACTTCGGCAGATTATATTGACAATGAAATCTTTCTTTTTTCAAAAGGTTTTTATCAATCTCAGATCAATAATTCGCAACAGCCTGCCTTAAGCCCTATAGTAGAATTGTTGTTGAAAAAAGAAAACGGAATGGTATCGGGTTTGGCAGCTCAAACAGAAATTGAACGGCTAAAATTGCTGGATGTAAGGGATCAGTATCAACAGTATTTTTATTCAGCAGGATTGAACAACCAGGCTTCTATAAATATATCCGGTGGGCAGGAATTATTCAAATGGTATTCTTCAGTTACCATCGATGACAACAGATCAGTAACTGATGCTGTTTTTAGAAAGTTAAATTCAAAAATGAGCATGAGTTACCGGCCATATAAAAGTATGGAAATTAGCACAGGATTTTATTATACCAATAGCAATACACGCACTGGAAAGCCAGATTATGGTAGTATCAGTTCTGTTTCAGGAAATCTATACCCCTATGCGGAGTTTGCAGATGCAACCGGCAATGCAATTGCTCTTCCAAAGGATAGGCGTGCGTCATATCTGAATGGATTAGCCGGCGGACTTTTAGACGATTGGAAGTATTATCCGTTGACAGACTATCAGCATGTTAACAACCAGACTAAAATCGGGGATCTGATTCTTGATGCATCTTTGCAGCAAAAGCTACCCTATGGCTTTTCTTTAACTTTAAAATACCAATATGAAAATCAGGAGCGGAAAAATACGGTTCTTAGCGATGGACAAAGTTATTTTGCACGGAACCTGGTTAACGATTTTGCCCAGTATGCAAACAATATCGTAACCTATAAAATACCAAAGGGGGGAATACTGGATAATTCATTTAATTCTTTGCAGGTACATAATGTAAGAGGGCAGCTTAATTATAGCTTAAATACAACAGCGCATGTTATAGCAGGATTTGTCGGGGCCGAAACAAGGCAGGCCTCTACCAATGGGCTGTCTTCCAGGTTGTATGGTTTTAGGGATGATATTATTTCTGCCGGGGTAGTTGATTATACAAACGCATATCCTTCGCTTACCACTGGGAATAATTCGTTTATACCAGACAGGAACGGGATAGTGGCTACTAATACAAGATTTGTTTCGGTTTTTTCAAATCTTTCTTACTCCTATAAATCCAGGTATACCTTTACGCTGAGTGGCAGAAGGGATGCTTCAAACCTTTTTGGCGTCAACACAAATGATAAATGGAATTTACTTTGGTCTGCAGGGATATTATGGGATATATCAAATGAGCTTTTTTTTAGTAGGGACCTGTTTAGTTCGCTAAAGATCAGGGCAACTTATGGACTTACCGGTAATATTGATCCTACCATGGCTTCGGTTTCTACTATCGTCTACGTGGGAAATTCTACCAATACCGGACTGCCATTTGCCAGATTCAGTACCTATTCAAATCCCTCTTTAAAGTGGGAAACTTCCGCAATGACAAATCTGGGCGTCGATTTCTCGATATTGAAAGACCGCTTGTCGGGTTCTCTGGAGTATTTCCATAAAAAAGGAAAAGATTTATTTGGTATTGCAAGTTTAGATTATTCTGGTGGTGTAGGACAATCAATTGTTAAAAACGTGGCGGAGATGAGCGGAAACGGTTGGGAGATCCAGCTTAATTCGATAAATACCCCAGGCAGGTTAATCTGGAAAAGCAGTTTTAATATAAGTGGTTATAGGGATAAGATCGATAAATATTTATTGTCTAATTACCAAGGGAGCAATTTTTTGGGCCTTGCCGGGGGACCTTCAGTTTCGGGCATAATTGGAAGTCCGGTTTACTCGATATATGGTTACAGGTGGGGCGGCTTAGATCCTGCTAACGGCGATCCCATCGGTTACCTTAATGGCAATACCAGTAAGGATTATAATCTGATTACAGGGCAGGGTACACAGCTTTCTGACCTGGTTTATTATGGTTCTGCTGTGCCCAGGATATTTGGTGGTCTGGGGAACGCTTTTAAATATGGTAACCTCGAACTTAATATTCAGTTTAGTTTTAAGCTTGATTATTTTTTTAGAAGAAATTCAATTCAGTACGCTAACCTGAATACTACGGGGCAGGGCCATGCAGATTATGGATCGCGCTGGAAACAACCAGGAGATGAACTCAACACGGACGTACCTTCCCAAATATACCCCACAGTTAGTGCCAGAGATAATTTTTACAGGGGGTCAGAGGTACTGATCTCAAAAGGCGACCATATCCGGTTACAGTATATCAATATGGGGTACAGCCCAAATATCAGGTCAAAGGTATTCAGAAGTTTAACTGTTTATGCTACAGTTTCAAATTTAGGCTTGATTTGGGCAGCCAATAAACAGGGCCTGGATCCTGATTACGAAATTGGTTTAAATGGTCTAATTCCTCCTAAAACAGTTTCAATTGGCGTAAGGACAAGCCTTTAATTTTAAAATAAATTATATGAAAATATTATATCTAGTAGCTATTGTGCTGGCCATGTCAATACTTAGCTGTAAAAAGTTTTTGGATGAAAAATCTGATATGAAGCTGGCGGTGCCAGAGCGACTGGACGATCTGCAGGCTTTACTGAACAACGAAAATTTGAACAATGCTGTAGATCCGGGTGCTGCTGAGGTTAGTGCTGATGACTATTTTGTTACTGATGCAGACCTGAACAGTTTATCATCTGAGCAAAATAGGAGGCTTTATACTTGGGAGAAGGATAATTTATTTACAAGCGTAAATTTTCCCAATGACTGGGAATACCTGTACACGTTAATTTATACGGCCAATACGGTTCTGGAGAATCTTGAGAAAATTGAGCGGATTTCTTCAAACGCTGCCCAATACGACAATATAAAAGGGCAGGCATATTTTAATCGTGCGCGTGCTTACTACAATATCTTGCAACTGTGGTCTGTTGGGTATGATAGTAATACTGCGGATAACGATTTAGGGCCTGTGATAAGGGAATCGACCGATTTTAACAAAGCTTCGGTCAGGTCATCTGTGGCCAAAGGCTACAGTTATGTTCTTTATGATCTTCTTGAAGCTAATCGCTTGCTGCCAAAATTATCAGTACATGCGCTCCGTCCAGGTAGGCAGGCTTCGTTTGGCTTTCTTGCCCGTGTTTACCTCAGTATGAGAGATTACAGAAAAGCAGCTTTATATGCAGATTCATGTATTAAGGTTAAAGCTGTTTTATTGGATTATAACCTGATTAGTAATACGCCTGCATTTCCTTTTACCAGGTTCAATGCCGAGGTTATTTATGAATCTGCTGCTGCTATTCCGCAGATTCTGAATAATTCAAGAGCAAAGATTGTTGCAGATTTGATTACCCAATATGCAGATAACGATTTGAGGAAAGTTCTTTATTTTAAAAATAACAATAACGGAACCTTCGGCTGGAGAGGGAGTTACAGGGCAGGACAGGGTGTATTTCCCGGTGTTACAATTGATGAGCAATACCTCATCCGGGCTGAATGTAATGCCCGTTTAGGAAATCTCCAAAATGCGGTAGATGATCTGAATACCCTATTGATAAAACGTTTCAAAAGTGGTACTTACATTCCTTATACGGTAAATTCATTGGATATTTTAGGTGTGATTTTAAAAGAGCGTAGGAAGGAGCTTGTTATGAGGGGCTTGAGGTGGTCTGATTTAAAGCGGTTTAATCTTGAGGGAGCAAATATTACGTTGAGAAGAACTGCAAATGGAATTAACTATGAACTAAATCCAAATGATAAAAGATATGCCCTGGAAATTCCTCAGGATATTATCTCAATAAGTGGTATTCAGCAAAATCCGAGATAAAATTAGTGGGGAAAATTTCCCCACTAATTTTAAGGCTATTGTTCTGGTGTGCGCTCTGCTGATAATGCAAGTATATCGCTATTGGTTTTTCCCACAAAAAAATCTTGAAGATCTGTTTGGGAGGTAACTGTTTCCGGAACTTCAATAACACAAGGTAATGGCTCATTATCTTCTGTGCACTGGGCTGAAGGTGTTGAGGTATGGATATACTTGGTGTAATCCCTTAAATTATTGCTTGCATTAGGTTGGTAGGCCCAGAAAGTAGTTGCTTTAGTTGTAAAAGCACTTTGTGTAGCGATAAGGCCGAACCCCAAAACGAGGGCTGCAAAGCCTAAATTGATTTTTTTTAACATGTTTTTTTTAGTTTGATATTCTGCTTATCAAATAGGGCTTAAGCAGCTAGCCCGGCTGTTTGTTTTTTCTTGGCCATCAATACAGCTTGTGGTTCTTATTTTTGGCCTGGCCAGATCCATTGTTTAACCTTAATCTTTGTCGCGTACCTCCAGCTTTAGTTTAATAAATAGTGAGAGAATTGCAGCGCTAAGAAAAAAAATATTGAAAATGAGGTGAGCTTTCCAGCCCATTGCTTTAATTACTCCACCACAACTGCATGGTGTTTTGGGGAAATACCCTGAAATAATGAGCACAATATATCCCGTAAAAGCGAGCATGAGTAAGAGCGATAAGACTAAGCCCAACTGATTGGTTTTTTTGATCAATAACAGTATTGCAGATAGTATTTCAATCAATGGTATTGCGTTTAATAGTACAGCTGTAAAATCTGGACTGAAAACCTGTAGATTCATTTCCTGTTTGTAAGACTGGAAGTCGGCCAACTTGCTTCCTGCTGTATATACCCAGAGCAAAATAAATGCTGCTGAAATAACCTGTGGTACCTTTGTTTTCATATCCAACTTTCTTTGCTATTCCGAAATTGGATTATTGCCTTCTAAATCGCCTCACATCCAGATGGGAAAAAACGGTAACTTTTAGAAAAAATATGACAGCTAAGTGGGTTATAATGGTATTATTTAGTAAGGAGCAACTTGAATTATTGTATATGTTTTTTGTTTTTATTCCTCATCGCACTCAGCGTACTGCTATGAATTCCCAGGTATGATGCAACATCTTTTACTGCAATTTGGCTAAAAACTGTTGGGAAAGATTCAATTAGTTTATCAAGTCGCTGGTCTGCATCGTGGATTTTTAGCGCCGTAGATATGATGATTATTTTTGCAAGTATTTCTGCGTTTATTTCGGTAATTAAAGTGGCGGATTCGCGGAATAGTTTATGTATGTTATCGGTGTGTTTATTGGGGATGCTAAGCAGTTCGGTATCTTCTGGAAATTGCATGAAAAGCTGACCTTGCACATACTTAGAGATAGATTTAAGATCAGGTAACATATCCTGGGCCTGGAAGAAAAGGATAGTAATTTGTTGCTCGTTTTCAATATCATAAATAAATAATCTTCCACTGCCTTTGGCCAGGTAACAAAAACTGCCTGGCTCCATGCTGTCAAGTGAAATTTTTTCCATTTTACTAAAATTAGTTTGGTACACCGCATAATTAAGATATGCGCTGAGGCCTACCGAAAGTTTTTGATAGGACGATAATTTGGAGAGGTATTGTTCTTTTTCCATAACCTGTTTTTAAGGGTAAAGAAATGCATATTTTCAAGTTTGTCAAGTTGCTGATCGAGCAACCTCCGGCAACCCCTTTATTTTTTTGTTTTAAAGGAATAAAAAGGCTCAGATCTGTTATATTTGAGCCATGAAATAAAAATTAATTACATATTGATATTGTAGCGACAGCTATTTTACTGTTTTAGAAAACCGCAAAACTTCAAAAGACACAGGAAAAAATAGATGGTTGCCTACGCTATGCGTGGGTGCCTGTTTATCTTGTGTCTGGGCATTTTGCGGTGCCTCTAAAGCGGATATCGGGTTAACCCACGCTTTTTATGGATAGCTTTTCCCAATCAAATCACTTTCTCCTTAATCTGCCAATTGCGGAACTTCCACTTTCTGAGAATTTTAAGCTTAGAAGTAAACTAATGGGTTTTTTTACAATTCTGGATATTATTGGAGCCAACCAAAAAGAATTACCTGAACTGGATGACTATTCAGAGCATTGGTATTTTGAATTTGTTGATTTTTTACGCAGGAAGGATTTGTTAAATCTTCTTGGTTAATATTTGTCTTCTGCAATGCCCAACATGGTGCTGATTTTTTTGATCACTTTTTGAACATCGTTTCCAACATTTCCGTAGTATGCATTTTTAAAGCTTTTTTCTGAGATGATATCTTTTTCTGCAGTACTATAGTGTTTCGTAACATATTGATGCAATGCTTTGGGGCTATGGGTGGTGATGATTCCCGCCTCAACTTGAAGGCGGATAAATATAGCAAGCTGTTTTACAGTGAAGGTTACTTTAAAATTGCTGTCTAAAATACCACCATCACTCAGGTCTTCAGCTAGGGTATCTATTGATTTGAGGTAGCTGATTTCACTTTTAATATATCTTAGTAATGATTCGTCAATATTGGGCAGATTTCTATTATATGGTATACTTATGGTTTTAAAAACCTGCCCAATGAGTTTTTTAAAGAAATGAATTAATCTATATTGATCGCTAATGCTTTCGCATTTTTGAAGTTCATGATTAAAATGGCTGCAGCAGGAATGATAAAAAAACGGGTGATTAAAGTTTAAGGAGACGAGCAGTAGGATAATCCCTGGAATATCCAAAGGAGGTGCAAATTTATTCAATGCTATTTTAAGCGACTCAAAAAAATCACGTAGATATGTAACCTGTTCGAAAGTGAAACGCCCTGGGCAGCTATTAAGGTTTTCGAAGATAAGCTTAAAAACGGCGATGGTTTCATTATCGGCATGCCGTTCTTCGAGGTTTTTCAGGATCTGGCTGGAATTTTCTGCAATATTTAATAACAGTTGTTTCTGGGTGGATAAGGAAACAGGGCAACCATAGTCAAAATAATAGGGTAAATATTGCTGAAGATCTAAAACCATTTGGTTGAGTAGATTTACTATGCTACTAATTTCTTCATTTTTGTTTTTTTGACAAGCGTTAAGGTTATCCTCACCTATCATGGCTGCTAACTCATCCATTAATTGTATCAACCCTCTTTGATGTTGTCTTATATAGGCTTTTGATCTATCAGGCGCTATTTGCGTAACATTATACTGAATGGAACTGATTATTCGTTTACTTTCCTTTAAAATTTCATTTTGCAGTTCCTTACCGGACCATTGATATGCAGCGCCAACTTTAATGGCATCTAATATCGTTTCCCTGAAGCTGATAAGTTCGTACATCATTTATCTGGTAGCCGCTTTGCTTAATTCTAAGCTTTTATTTTCCTTTTTTGGTATTAACGTGGTAAAACGGACCGCTAACGTGGTGAAACTTAATTTTAGCAATTTTTTTTGCTGGTATTAGGATGTCATTTGATTTAAGAAGGCAGGATGGACTATTCAAGGATATTTAATGGTGAGCAATGGGATGCTTTTATGCATCATACAGAAAATTATATAGCAGGGGTTAATTATGCGAAGCTTTATTTAGATCAGTCTGGATGTCGATGATTATTAACATGAAGACAAATATTATTTATATAGGAAAATGTTGTTCTTGGCCGTAAGGTTGATGAAAGGAGTAAGGCAAAGTGAATTTGTGCTAAAATGCCAGTGCTTTTCAACAGAGCATTTAGTTAAATAAAGAATGGAATAGTAGAAAATAGGTGTTACTAACTAATTTTTTGAGTACATTTTACCTTATGTTATTCTAACTATAGTAGGTAGTTTTCGATTGCGCCGGAGATCTGGTTGATCTCGGCCACACCGAGGGAAAGGTGACTGTTTCCGGTCAATGCATGTGCGCGTTCTCCAGGATCAATCTCTTCTGCTTTGAGTAAGATCCAGTCAGATTCCTGTTTTTTTATTGCTCCTAAAATACCTCCTGAATAAACAATCTTAAAATAATCAGCTTTTGGGATAATGGTTAAGGTGATTACCTGATCATTATGGTCTATTTCAATGTTAAATGCTGTCATGATTTCAAAACCAATGCAGCCCGCTTATTGTTTTACTAAAATAGAGCCGTTATCAGATTAACTCCCATGCAACAGGAGTGAATGAATAGTTGAAATAGAGTCTTTTAATTCTGCTTATACTTTCTTAACTATTTAAACCGGTTAATTGTTTAAATTGAACTAGCGCTCAACAATTAACCGGTTTAAATAATTTATATACAATTAACCTACTCTTCCGGTGTATTGCTTCAATGCTACTTCCAAACAGTCCATAGCTGCATTTAAATCATCGGTATTTAATACGTATGCCATACGAACCTCGTTTTTACCAGAACCTGGGGTAGAGTAGAAACCAGTTGCAGGGGCCATCATTACTGTTTGGTTATTATGGCTAAAATCCTCTAAAATCCATTGACAGAATTTATCAGCATCATCAATAGGGAATTTTGCTACTACGTAAAACGCTCCGCCCGGATTAGGACAGAAAACGCCTTCGATATTATTTAACCGACCAACCAAAGTATTACGGCGTAAAGTATACTCGGTATTTACTTTTTCAAAATAACTATCCGGCGTATCAACAGCTGCTGCACCGGCAATTTGTTCAACCATGCCCGGGCTTAATCTTGCCTGCGCAAATTTTAATCCTGAAGAAATAACCTCTTTATTTTTAGTAATTAAACAGCCTAAACGAGCACCACAAGCGCTGTAACGTTTAGAAACCGTATCCATAATAACCACATTTTCATCTAAACCGTCTAAATGCATGGGGGAGATAAATTCCCGTCCATCATAACAGAATTCGCGATAAGCTTCATCAGAGAATAAAAACAGATCGTATTTAACACAAAGTGTTTTTAAAGCTTCTAATTCTGCTCTTGAATATAAATAACCAGTAGGATTATTAGGATTGCAGATAATAATCGCTTTGGTTTTTTCAGTAATCAATTTTTCGAATTCAGCAATCGGTGGTAATGCAAAACCATTTTCAATGTAAGAAAGGATTGGTTTTACGACTACATTGCTCATACAGGCAAAGCCATTGTAATTGGCATAAAAAGGTTCTGGAATGATAATTTCATCACCCTCGTTTACGCAGGTTTGCATGGCAATGGTGATGGCTTCAGAGCCACCAACAGTTACCAGTATATTTTCTGGCGTAATATTGTAGCCGAGTTTATTATAGTATTCTGTCAGTTTTAAACGATATGCAAGTGTACCTTCAGATGGCGTATAAGCCCAAACATTAAAATCAATGTTTTTAATGGCGTTTAACATTCCTTCTGGTGTTTCTATGTCTGGCTGACCAATATTTAAATGGAAAACTTTTTTACCATCTTTTTTAGCTTGATCTGCAAATGGGGTTAACTTTCTGATTGGCGATGCAGGCATCTGCACACCTTTTTGTGAAATTTTTGGCATGGCACAAAAATAAAAAAGTCCCGATGAAAATCGGGACTTTTTAAATATTATCGTTTAAAAATTATTTTGAAGATGCGGCAACCGTTTCACCTTTGATATAAAGCACTTTAATTGGTGTTTTAGCATTTGAAGTAATGGTTACGGCTTTCGAAAAAGTAGAAGGACCAGCAGCAGCGTTAAATGTTACCGAAATTACACCTGTTTCACCCTTTTTTAATGGAGTAGAAGTGTATTTAGGGACTGTACATCCGCAACTAGCTTCAGCTTTGGTAATAATTAAAGGCGCTTCGCCAATGTTCGTGTATTTGAAATCGTAAGTTACTGGTTTGTTTAAAACAATTTTACCGAAATCGTGAGTTTCCGATTCGAATTTAAACTCTGCAGGCTTGGTTTGTGCATTTACTGCAACACCTAAGCCTAAAACAAAAGCGAATAATACTAAGATCTTTTTCATGTTATGTGGCTGTAATTTATTTTTTAAAATTCTATAACAAATTTAATGTTTTCCTACTAAAACAAAAACTATTCCAAATATATTTTACAAATCGATATATAATTTTACAATAGAGGATAAAGGCAAACTTTTAATTTTGTATATATTTGCCGCAACCAATCTTTGATTACTATGCCGAATGAAAAATTGATGACTAACGCTATTGATGCTTCTGAACTCAGTTTTAACGATTTTAAATCTATCGTTATAAATGACTATAAAATAGCCTTTGAAAGTAGGCAGGCCAGCATTTTAGGCCGCAGAGAAGTATTAACAGGGAAGGCTAAATTTGGTATTTTTGGCGATGGTAAAGAGGTGCCGCAGTTGGCTATGGCAAAGGCTTTTAAAAACGGAGATTGGCGCTCAGGTTATTACCGCGATCAAACTTTCGCCTTTGCAACAGGTATTTCTACCATTAAAGAATTTTTTGCACAGCTTTACGCCAATCCAACCGAGGGCGCTGATCCATTTTCAGGCGGTAGACAAATGAACTGTCATTTTGCAACAAAATCTGTTAATGAAGATGGTAGCTGGAACGATTTAACACAGATTAAAAACTGCTCATCAGATATTTCACCAACCGGTGGCCAGATGGCCCGCTTGGTTGGTTTAGCTTATGCTTCTAAATTATTTAGACAAAATAAAGAACTCGATTACTTAAAACACTTTTCTGTAGACGGAAATGAGGTTGCTTTTGGTACTATCGGTAATGCATCAACTTCGGAGGGTGTATTTTTTGAAGCCATTAATGCTGCAGGTGTTTTACAGATACCGATGGCCGTTTCTATTTGGGATGATGCCTATGGTATTTCAGTTCCGGCAAAATATCAAACGACCAAAGAAGATATTTCTGAGGTTTTAAAAGGTTTTCAGCGTAATGCTGATCAACCAGGTTATGAAATTTATAAGGTAAAAGGCTGGGATTATCCGGCTTTATGCGAGGTATATGAAAAAGCAATAAATGTTTGCAGAGACGAACATGTACCTGTTTTAATTCACGTTACCGAACTTACTCAGCCTCAGGGGCATTCTACCTCTGGTTCGCACGAAAGGTACAAATCAAAAGATCGGTTATCTTGGGAAACAGAATACGATTGTATTCAGAAAATGCGTGCCTGGATGCTCGATTCGGCGGTAGCAACCGAGGAGGAAATTGCAGAGGTTGAAAAGAATGCCAAGGTTTTTGTGCGTAATGCGCAAAAGGAAGCCTGGAATGAGTTTTTGGACAATATTAAACCAGAACAAAAACAAGTTATTGATTTAATTAGCGGTATAGCTAAACATCAACCTGAACTGGCTAAAATTGCCGCAAATCTGGCCTCAACTGCCGATGCACAACGTCGGGAAGTTTTTACTGCTGTACGAAAAGCCATACGTTTATCGGCCAGTTTTAGCTCTCCGGAACGTAATGAACTTTTAGCCTGGTACAAGCAGCAGTCTAAGTTTAACCACGACCGATACAATTCTAAACTGCATACTGACGGCAAAGAAAGTCCGGATATGATTGCAGTGGTTAATGCTGTATATGATGAGCATTCGAAGATGGTTGACGGTAGGGAGGTGCTCAATGCCTGTTTTAATGAAAACTTTGCCCGCGATCCTCGTTTAGTTGCTTTTGGAGAAGATCTGGGGAATATTGGTGATGTAAATCAAGGTTTTGCAGGATTACAGGCCAAATATGGTGAATTAAGGATTACCGATACCGGAATTAGAGAAATGACCATTATGGGGCAGGGTATTGGCCTTGCCATGAGGGGTTTAAAACCGATAGCCGAAATACAATACCTTGATTATTTAATTTTTGCATTAAATGTACTTAGCGACGATTTGGCTTCGCTTTCCTACCGTACCAAAGGAATTCAAAAAGCACCGGTTATTGTGCGGACACGCGGCCATCGGTTGGAAGGGATCTGGCATTCAGGCTCACCAATCAGCATGATTTTAGGTGCTTTAAGAGGGATGCATTTATGCGTACCAAGAAATATGACGCAAGCTGCCGGCATGTACAACACCCTTTTCAGGGCTGACGAACCTGCAATAGTAATTGAATGTTTAAACGGTTACAGGCTTAAAGAAAAGCTACCAGGTAATGTCGGCGATTTTACTGTTCCATTAGGCAAAGCGGAGGTTTTGGAAGAAGGAACTGATATTACCGTAATATCTTACGGTTCTTCATTAAGAATTGTTCAGGAGGCAGCAGAAGAATTGAGCTTATTGGGTATTTCTGTAGAAATTATAGATCCGCAAACGCTCTTGCCTTTCGATACTACACAGGTTTGTGTAAACTCGCTTGCTAAAACCAATAAATTACTTATAGTAGATGAGGATGTTCCGGGAGGTGCATCTGCATATATCCTGCAAAAGGTTCTGGAAGAACAAAAAGGTTATTTCCATTTAGATGGCCAGCCGAAAACATTATCGGCTAAAGCGCATCGTCCACCATTTGGATCAGACGGTGATTATTTCAGTAAACCATCCGTTGATGATGTTATAGAAACCATTTACCAGATGATGCATGATGCAAATCCAACTAAATACCCTTCACTCTTTTAATGGAGCAATAGCTGGCGTATAAATTAGGAGCCTGTTTAAATTTTTATAACAAATATAAATGGCTTTTTGCTGTCACACTGAGGGATAGTTATTTCATAAAATCAATATAAAAGACAGATCTTTTTGGCAAAATGGTTGGCTGCGAGAGATCGTCATTCGCAACTCGATTGGGGAACCACGGGGTGCTCATGAATGCCTTTGAAACAAGGGAAACTTATGAATAATCGTCATGCAAGCGCTTTAAGATTCCTGCCTTTGCGGGAATGACAACATGGTAATGGATTCTGTCTATGTTAGCGTAGTCGATTGCTTTATTAATGCGTTGAAATGGTCTTCGACTACGCTCAGACTGACATAGGAAATAAATTTTATTTAATTTTTAAACCGGCTTTAAGTGTTTTAGCTAATTTTTAAAGGGATTATATTCAGTTTATTACTGAAATGATTTAAATTTTGGTGAAAAGATAAAAAAAACTGCTTACCTATTGATTTATTTAGGGAAAAGGTATTTTTTACTTAGCCTTAAGTTAAAATGTGGATTTTGTATGATCCAGAGATTAGTTTATAGATAAAGGTGATATTAACTTTTATTTTTGGTGTTTCTTTTCTCCAGTGTATAATTTCTCGCCAGCTTTTACGCCCAATTGCAGGTCGTTTTCTTCCGGTGGTACAGGGCAGCGGTATCCATTACTATAGGCACAGTAAGGGTTGTAGGCTTTATTAAAATCGATTTCAATGTGATTATCTACGATTTCTTTTGCATCCAGATCGATGTACCTGCCACCACCATAAGTTTCCTTATTGTTGGTTTCATCAGTAAAAGGCAAAAATAGATGATCTTTATAAATTGGGTTGTTTGACAAAGAAATGCTTTTATATAAAGTCATTTGAATTTTCTTGTTAGCCAAAACAAAGTTTACGTGTGCATATTTATAGTAATCGCTGCTTGAACCATTGAAAGTAGGCATTTTGAAAACTTTTTCATTCTTCAGTATTTCTACATCAGCCAAAATTTTATACGTACTGTCAGCATTATAAAAGTGAAGGTTTTGCAGGTCGTCTTTCTTGAGTGGTGACCGTTCATCTTTAATGAAATCCAGTTTATAGGTTTCACGGTGTTTTGCAATCTGCTCAGCATAACTTTGTGCAAAGCTATTCATGCTGAACAATAGTAATAAAAAGGTGATGGTTCTCATTTGCGAAAATTAAATCACACTTGCTTTGTTTCTTAAAAACTGATCGGCTAAAACCAGTGCAGCCATAGCCTCAACAATTACTACTGCTCTGGGTACCACACAGGGATCATGTCGGCCTTTGCCTTTAATCTCCGAGGCTTCGCCAGCTGCATTTATGGTTTGTTGGTTATGCATAATGGTTGCTACAGGTTTGAATGCCACTTTAAAGGTAATATCCATCCCATTAGAAATACCACCCAGAATGCCACCGGCATAATTAGTTGTGGTTTTAAAAACTTTAGAATCAGCAGCTTTTGGCTGAGGGATATCGTTGTGTTGCGATCCTCTTAATTCACTTCCGGCAAAGCCAGAACCATATTCGAAACCATGAACGGCGTTAATGCTGAGCATGGCTTTACCTAAATCAGCATGTAGTTTGTCGAAAACAGGCTCGCCTAAACCAGCCGGACAACCTTTTATTACGCAGCCGATTTTGCCGCCTACGGTATCGCCATCTTTTCTAACCGAATCGATAAACTCAATCATTTCGTGTGCTGTTGCCGGATCAGCACAGCGCACAATATTATCTTCTCTGACGTTTAAAAGCAACGATAAATCATTGCTTTCTAAATTTGGTGCGTCAATAGTGCCTACAGAGGTTACATGGGCAAAAATTTCAATACCCTGTTGCTTTAAAAACAGTTTTGCAATTGCTCCGGCTGCAACACGGGCTGCTGTTTCGCGGGCAGAAGAGCGTCCGCCACCGCGGTGATCGCGGATACCGTATTTCGCATCGTAAACATAATCGGCATGGCTGGGACGGTAAACATCAACATTATGGCCATAATCTTTTGAACGCTGATCTTCGTTTGGAATAAGCAAGGCAATTGGTGTCCCGGTACTTTTTCCTTCAAATACACCCGATAAAATCTGAACGGTATCGCTTTCTTTTCTTTGCGTGGTGATTTTGGATTGACCCGGTCTACGTTTGTCGAGTTCTGATTGGATGAAATCCATATCGATATCCAATTGCGCCGGACAGCCATCAATAATTACCCCAATGGCTACGCCATGAGATTCGCCAAAAGTAGTGATGCGAAATAGTTGTCCGAATGAGTTGCCTGCCATATTATTTAGAGGTGAGAAGCTAGATATGAGATTTGAGAAATACCCGGTTTACCATATCTGAACTTCAGTGTTTTAGTTTAAACTATTTAGGATGTTAGATTTGAGATTTATCACTCAAACCCTAAAACCTCGTAGGTGTTATTTAGTTGTCTTAATTTATTTTGTATCTTAATCCTGATGCATTCACTCACATTTCGTGTCTCACATCTCAGATCTGAGTGCTCAAATCTCTCTCACCTCAAATCCCGCTTTTTTCAAATCTTCCCAATAATAAGGATAAGATTTTTCTACTACCTGCATTTCTTCAATTTCAACTTCGTTAATCAACAGTGCAAGTGGTGCAAAAGCCATTGCCATACGGTGGTCCTCGTAAGTTGCAAAAGTAACTTGATCAGGAAAATGAAGGTTATCTGTATTTAAAGTATAAATCAGATTATCTTCTGTAAAAGTAACGCCTATTTTGGATAATTCATTCTGAAGGGCTGCAATACGGTCTGTTTCTTTTATTTTTAGTGTTTCTAAGCCTGTAAAAGACATATTCTTACCCAGAGCTGCTGCAATAACTACGATAGTTTGTGCTAAATCCGGGCAGGTTTTTAAGTCCAAAACTTCTTTGGTATCTAAAGTAAGGCCTAAATTGCTAATGGCGATTCCTTTATCGGTTTTACTGGTAGCAATGCCAAAAATCTTCATGATATTCTTGATCTGGCTATCGCCCTGCAAACTTTTTTCTTTTAAAGCAGGTAAACTAATTTCAGCTTCATCTGCCAGAGCTGCAATGCTGTACCAGTATGATGCCGCACTCCAGTCGGGTTCTACAATCAAAGTGCCTGGTTTAAAAGTCTGTGGTTTAATGGAAATTGAATTTCCGTTCCAGTTATGTTCAATACCAACTTCAGCCAACATATCTAAAGTCATATCTACATACGGTTTAGAAGTAAGTTCACCTTCAATTTCTAAAGTTAAACCCTGAGGTAGGATAGGAGCAATCATCAGCAAAGCCGAAATATATTGACTGCTGATATCGCCTTTAATCTTTACCTGGGCAGTTTTTTGATCCAATGGACCAACAATATTCAATGGCGGAAAACCTTCAGCCTCTGCATAAGAAATATCAGCACCGATGGTTTTTAAAGCCTCTGCCAATATACCAATGGGACGCTGCTTCATCCGTTCTGTTCCCGTAAGTAAAAAATTACCATTTTTTGCCGAAAGATAGGCCGATAAGAAACGCATAGCAGTACCTGCAGGGCCAACGTCAACCAGTTCGGAGTTCGCAGTTTTCAGTTTGGAGTCTGCTCCCAACTCACTAGTCTCAACTCCCAACTTGTTTAGTATCCCATTTAAGGTTACCGTATCGGCAGCATTAGAAAGGTTTTCAACTTTAACCAGTTTTTTGCTTAATGCGCTAATAATCAAGGCTCTATTGCATTCGCTTTTCGAGCCTGTTAATTGGATTTCCGTATTGATATTCCTGGTTCCTTTAAAAGAAACTAAGGCGTTTTTCGACATTTTATTCTGTTTTTATTCTTAAATGTAAGTGTCAGATGGAAATATCTGACACCACATCAATAATGTTATATAGAGAGGATATCTTTTTAAGGTTGGGTTTCAACCTCTGCCTTAAACCTTTACCTTTTTAAAGATCTTTGTTTTTAAGATTTAGACTTTACCCTCCACCTTAAACCTTCAAACCCTCTACCTTATTATGCTTTAACCTCAGTATGTTGCTCTGCAGCAATGCCTTTTTCAGCTTTACCAGCATTCATAATCTCAGTTTGCTTACGGATTGATTCACCGTGCATTAATTCTAAGAATTTCTCGGTAAAGTTTAAGTCTAATTTTAAAGCTTTTGCAAAAGCGTGACCTTTTTTAATGATGGCATCCCAACGGTTAACCTGTAAAATAGTTACCTGGTTATCACGTTTAAATTCACCGATTTTCTCTACAATAGCCATCCGTTCACCTAATTTCTGTAATAAGATATCATCAATTTTATCGATTGATTTACGTAAATCAGCTAATTTATCAGCGAAAGCTTCGTTTGGTGCTTCTGGTTCACGTACCGTTAAACGATCTACCAATTCAGCTAAAGCAGCTGGTGTAACTTGCTGTTTAGCGTCTGTCCAGGCAACAGAAGGATCTACGTGCGATTCGATCATTAAACCCTGCATATCTAAATCCAATGCTTTTTGAGAAATGTAAGGGATCAGTTCACGGTTACCACAAATGTGACTTGGATCGTTAATGATCGGTAATTCAGGACAAAGTGTTTTTAACTGGATTGCAAGTTCCCACATCGGTTCATTGCGGAAAGAACTTTTCTCGAATGATGAGAAACCGCGGTGAATAGCCCCGATTTTAGTAATTCCTGCGCCATTGATACGCTCAATTGCACCGATCCATAACTGTAAATCTGGGTTAACCGGATTTTTGATTAGCACCGGAACATCATGGCCTTTTAAAGCATCAGCAATTTCCTGAACAGTGAAAGGATTTACCGTAGAACGTGCACCAATCCAAAGGATATCTACACCAGCTGCTAAAGCCTCTTCAACGTGTTTTGCATTGGCAACTTCAACAGCCGTTGGTAAGCCTGTTTCTGCTTTAGCACGTTTTAACCACTCTAAACCAATGCTTCCGATACCTTCGAATTCTCCCGGGCGGGTACGGGGTTTCCAGATACCAGCTCTCAATACCGATACTTTACCGGTAGCAGCCAATAAATGTGCTGTAGTTAATAATTGTTCTTCAGTTTCTGCACTACAAGGACCAGAAATGATTAATGGTTCGTTGTTTACGTTTAACCAGGTGTTTAAAGGCTGAATGTTTAAATTAAGTTTCATGATGACGGGTTTGTTTAAAGTCCAGAGTCCCTAGTCGGAAGTCTGAAGTTATATTTTAATTATTTTATTATTACAAGTTTGAATGTTCCTCTATTTGTCTTTGGACTCCTGACTTAGGATTCCTGACTTTTTACACTTTATCATTCTTCTGGTACTCTCCCAGGATATTAAAGTTTGATGTATATTTTAATGCCTTTCTAATGGCCTTATCATACTTTTCGGTACTTGGCCATTCTAAATCAACGTAAAAGTAATACTCGTTTCTTTTACCTAAAACAGGCATAGATTGTATTTTTGTTAAGCTTACCTCTTGTTCTGCGAAAATATTTAACACAGTTGCCAATGAGCCTGCCTTGTGTCCAACCTGAAAACAGATTGATGCTTTGTTTATTTTTTTTCCTTCGTCTGTTTTGTCTTTTTTAAGGATCAGAAAACGGGTGTAATTTTTCTTGTTCGATTCTACCCGGCGTTCCAAAATATTTAATCCGTAAAGTTCAGCAGCTAAGCTGTTTGCAATGGCCATGGTATCTGTTAATTGCTCTTCCTGGATCCGTTTTGCGCAGGCAGCGGTATCGTTGCTCTCTACAATTTTAATGTGTGGGTAATCGTAAAAGAAATCAATACACTGGCGAATGGCGATAGGGTGTGAAGTAACCACTTTAATATCCTCAAACTTTACGCCCGGTAGTGCCATTAAGTGCAACTGAATAGGTAAGTAAACTTCGCCCACAACCGAAAAACCAAAATCTCTGATCAGCGTATAGTTTGGCAATAAACTGCCGGCGATAGAGTTTTCGATAGCCATTACCACAAAGTCGGCATCGCTTTTCTCCAGCTTGTCGCAGGTTTCCTTAAAAGAATTACACTCAACAGTTTCAATGTCTTTACCAAAGAATTTGTAGGCGGCTTCTTCGTGAAAAGATGCTTTAATACCCTGAATTGCTACACGTTTTTTCGTTTCCATTTTTGCGTTAAAACAAAAAAGTCCCGGCTGTTTGCCGGGACTTTTTTATACATTTTAATATTGTTATATATCTTTTTGCATATTAGCCCCGGCTCTTACTAAAATAGTAAAAGTAACCAAAGTAATATGTGTTTGTAATTTGCATTTCTTTTTTTGTTGAGCCAAATGTAGTAACAAAATTTAATTTGTCAATAGGAAATTGAAAATATTTTTAATAGAATTAAATTTTGTTAAAAATGGGCTGTTTTTTTGATAGGTTTTTTTGTTTCTTGAAATGGCTTAAAAACGGATTTTTATATGGTTAGGATGTTATAATAACAGACAGATAGTTTCTTGTTGAATTGTATATTTAAATCATTTCTTGAGCTTTTTTGAGGTTTCAAGAACAAGATCCTTATAAAATTCACCAAAATAACTTGAGTAGTTACCGTTTTTTGAAATAACGGTAAAACTACTGCATGGATAGTGGTATTTGAAAAATAGCTTTTCTACAATTTGCTCCGAATCCTTAATCCATGGAATTGCATTTTTATATCTTTCGAGGCCCTTAATATCTTTATAGATATAAAATGTTTTAGCCTTGGCGATTTTGATAACGCCTTTTTCAATCTCTTTATAGGTTGAAATAGTAAAATCAATATTGCCTGTAGAATTGCAAGGGTCAGATCCCGGGTGATAAATAATTACAATTTGTTGTAAAGAGTCGATCTTTTTATGTGAAGCATTTTCTAAAAATGAAATGAGTTTTATCTTATCATTTATTTTACCTTGTTCTTCTCTGTTGATTAGTTTATGATGATTGGATGAATCACCAGGAATATCCAAAACAGCGTTTGTAATTCGTTTTTCTTCAAAGATAGATTTGCTGATTTCTTTATCGTTTACATCGAAATATCTTATTTTTTGAACTTCTTGTGCGTTTATAGCGAACGTTAGCAGAAGAATAGACATAAAGAAGAGCACTAGCTTTTTCATGATGATGTAATTTACTGCAATATGCTAAATTAACGACAAACATAAAGAAAGCGTACTGATTTTTGAATTGTGTGCATAGCATTAAGATTCCCGTTTGTGCCTATCGTGTGGACACAATTAATTATAACATTCTTCTATCGCTCTATGCCGCTGGGCATGGCACTTTGGAGCGCTAAAGTACCCAAAGCGCTTTGTCATCCGATGGCTATCGGATCCAGCAATAAGCCTTTTGCGCAATCTCACGCGCATCAAAAAAACAGCGGCACTTCGTTTAATCAGGTATTGTTTGTGTTTTCTTTGGTCTGATTGAGCCCTGCGGGGTTTGTGTTCAATATTTTTTTTAAATTAGATCATAGGTTATGAACACAAAACCACTGCGTTTCAGGTTTGTTACTGCCATTTTTACTGTTCTGCACCTGTTTTTTTGATTTCCCCGGCTCTTGGGATTGACAGCGTCCTTGGTTATAATCCGTGCTTTATTAAAGTTAGTTAGCAAAACGCCTAAAAATACTT